>Ga0233422_10000038_pt1 | contig 71543 bp, 85 predicted proteins | sample Watercolumn_Mata_2_FD_182724 | JGI IMG/M metagenome (GOLD analysis project Ga0233422, IMG submission 182724) | Freshwater microbial communities from Lake Matano, South Sulawesi, Indonesia - Watercolumn_Matano_2014_110_MG | ecosystem: Environmental > Aquatic > Freshwater > Lake | place...
TTTTCGGTTATCTTCAGCTCTATTTCAGGGCTCCAGTTCTTTATCTCTTTTAATGAAATCTCTTTCATTTTAAAATCACGCAACAGCGTTTTTTAAGTTTTACTGCCTCCTGCAACCATTATAATCGCAACCTTTTTATATCCTCTCTTCCATTTTAACCTATGGCAAATGAAGGTGTAAGGATACCAATGGGCTCTGGAGGACTCGTCAGGTATTCTGAAGAGGACAAGAGCAAAGTCCAGATAAAACCACAGTACATAATAGTCCTTATTGTCCTTACAGTGATATTTGAGCTTATCCTGAACGGATTCGGCAAATAGCAAATAGAATAAATTTTTATATTTCTGATGGCTGTATAATATATGGAAAATTTTCTTGTTTCTCTTGAGTCAGCCAGCAGAACGCTGAAGACAGCAGACCATATGACTTATATTACCTTTCCTTTAATAAAGGACAAAAGGTTATTGATAAAGATTCTCAGCGAGATATATTCCTCAGTCACAAGCACTATTAACGCTGTAATCCAGTATGAATATTTTTACAAGAGGATAGTCATGCATAGTGATGCTGTGATGAATTTCAGGACATTCAAGGAAAGATGCGCCCCAAGGTTTGGCATCTCGCAGGAGGATATCTCTAAGATAATAGAGCTTTTCGGCATAATTGAGAAGCACAGGCAAAGCCCCCTTGAATTCGTGAGAAAAGACAAGTTTGTAATAATGTCCAATAATGCGCATATGGATATTGTGACTGTGGAAAAACTGAAGGAGTTCCTTATCACTGCAAAGGATATGCTGAAGAAGGTTGATTCTGTAGTGCAGAAAAGGGGCTGAAATGCTTGAGAAAGATATAAATAATAGCCATTCTATAAGTATAATTCAAAAATGAGGTATGAGGTAAAACCTAATTTTATTAGAGGTTAGAATGTGGCAGAAGATTGAGAAGGAAAGGAGGGCGGCAGACCATCTGCTTTATGTCAGCCTGAAGTATACAAAAACATGTGATGTCATACTTAACCTTATATTAAGATGGCAGGCAATGATAGACGAGAGCATAAATGCGCTGCTTGCAAGGGCAAAGAAAAAGAAGCTTGTCAAAGGAGGCATTCCTGTTGCTCCCAGGGCAAAGGTGAATATTCTTTATGATATCTTCAAGAAGGAAAAGGACGTCAAGGAAACTCTTGACTTGTATATGTTCTTCAAGAAAATTCCTCAATTGGGGTGCACAAGAGAGGCGGAATTCAGGAAGAATGTTGCATTAAAGGTTACTGACGGGGAAAAGCTGATAGTTATTGACTTGGACAAACTCAAGGAATGGGAGGGCCTCTTGGAAAGGTTTTTAAGTTTCGTCAAACGTTTTATAATGTAAGATGGCACGCATTATAGTAATAGCTTCGGGCAAAGGGGGTGTCGGGAAAACTACTTCTACTGTTAACATAGGGGCTGCATTAAATAAATTAGGAAAGGATGTAACGATAGTTGACGCGAATCTTACAATGCCTAATGTGGGGTTGCATTTGGGCGCGCCTACTGTGCCAATAAGCCTTGCGCATGTCCTCGCAGGCAAGGCAAAACTGCATGAAGCAATTTATGAGCATCATTCAGGAATGAAGGTATTGCCATCATCAATATCTATCTACTCTGGAAAAATAAATCCTGAAAAAATTTCGGAAATTGCAAAGAAGCTCAAGAGATACGGCGACATAGTCCTCTTTGACTCTGCTGCGGGCTTGGGAGATGAGGTTATACACACATTAAATGCAGCTGATGATATAATTATTGTGACGCAGGCAGAGATGCCTGCATTAACCGATGCATTAAAAACAATAAAACTCGCAGAGGAGCAGCTTGACAAGACTATAAAAGGAATTGTTGTTACAAGGTTCAGGAAAAAGGGGCACGAGATTCCCGTTGACACGGTTGAGTCAATGCTTGAAAAAGAAGTTATATCAGTAATTCCAGAGGACGATGCAGTAAAGGAATCGTTAAGGATGAGGGATGCTGTTGTCCATACGCATCCTAAAAGCAGTGCCGCAAGGGGTTACAATGAACTGGCTGCAAAATTAATAGGCAAGAGATATTCCAAATCAATTGAAAAGGAAGACAAGATGTTTGTGAGGGTTCTTAAAAGATTAGGGCTTGCCGAATAAACAAGAATAAAAAATGAAACAAATTCTTATTGGATTACTGGGGACAATCGGGGCAGGAAAAACAACTGTTTCTGACTATCTTGTAAAGAAGGGCTTCTATCGAGTGATAATGGGTGACTTGGTAAGGGAAAAGGCAACGCAGAATGGATTGAAGCTTACGAGGGAAAATCTTGGGAAGACGCAGGAGGAATATCGTGATAAATACGGGCCTGACTACTTCATAAAAGAGGCAATCAAGAGACTACAGGACTCCAAGAAAGCAAAACTACTTGTGGATGGGATAAGGCTGCCGATTGATGCTGACAGGGCAAAATTTGAGGGCGCTAAACTCATACTTGTTGATGCCCCTGCAAAAATAAGGTTTGAAAGGTTAAGGCAGAGAAAAAGAGAGGATGACGCCCAGACAATAGGCAAGTTCATGGAGCAGGAAAAGGCAGAGTGGAAGCGCTTTGACTTTGAAAAGACGCTTGAATATGTTGATTACACGCTGAACAATTCAGGCAATCTTGACGAGCTTTATGCACAGATTAATGACATTCTCAAAGAAATAGAAGGATAATGAGATAATGGCGAGAAAATAAAAGGTATTTAAATCTCTCTTCTTATTGATTTTTGCGGGCCCGTGGTCCAGTGGTTATGACGCTACCCTCACAAATGTAAGGGAACCAAGTTTCCCTTGACACTCAACCTTCCTTTGTTGGCAGTTGGGAATTTTAAGAACGGTGGAGACCCTCGGTTCGAATCCGAGCGGGCCCATCACAAAATATTTTTAAATCCTACATTGATTAGAATGAGTATGGATATCAAGGACATAAAAAAGAGAATAAGGACTATTCCCCATTTCCCGAAAAGGGGAATTATGTTCAGGGATATAACTCCATTGCTTCAAGACCCTTTCACAAGAAGATATGCTATTCTTGCTGTTGAGGAGCACTTTAAGGACAAGAAGATAGATGCTGTTGCTGCTGCAGAGTCAAGGGGTTTTATTTTCGGCGCGATTCTTGCTCATGAGATGTATTGCAGTTTTGTCCCGTTAAGAAAGCCAGGCAAGCTTCCATACAAGACAATAAAACAGGAATTCCAAACAGAATACAGCACTGATGCATTTGAGATGCATGAGGATGGAATCAAGAAAGGGCAGAATGTTTTGATTGTAGATGATTTGCTCGCAACAGGCGGGACAGCAGAAGCGGCATGTAAGCTTGTTGAAAAATTAGGAGGAAATGTTGCAGGAATTGCATTCATAATCAACTTGTCATATCTTGGCGGGATGGACAAATTAAAGGGCTATGATGTTTTCTCCCTGATTGATTATAAATCAGAGGAAGAGGATGTTCCTCCTGAACTGCTGAAAGAATAGATTTGGAAAAATGGCAAAGAACAAAGAAAAATGCTATGAAAATTATCCCCCTTCTTTTATAATCCTCGCAAATGCCCTGCAAATCTCAATCTATGTAATCGGGGTGTTTATAATAAACCTGATTGGCACTTTCTGGCTTGTCTTGTATTTGATGTTTCTCATTTATTCAGAAATAAAACTCCTGAAAAAAAGTTGTGTTAATTGCTGTTATTACGGAAAAAGATGCGCATTTGGCAGAGGGAATATATGCTCCCTGTTTTTCAGAAAAGGCAGCCCAAAAGAATTTATCAACAGGAAAATAAGCTGGAAGGACATTCTCCCTAGTTTTATGGTTTCAATAATCCCGGCAATAGCGGGGATTGTGCTCTTGATAGTCCATTTTAACCGGGTTCTGTTATTCCTTGTTATTTTGCTTTTTTTGCTCACTTCTTTCGGCAATGGATTTGTCAGAGGCTCATTGGCATGCAAATACTGCAAGCAAAGAAAACTCGGTTGCCCCGCAGAGAAGTTATTTAATAAAGAAAAGTAATCAACTAACTTTGCTTCCTATCTCAATCTCTTTTTCTGGTTGCAGAATAAAAACCTTCTCTTTGCCTTCATTAACTGCGGCAAGTATCATTCCCTCGCTTTTTATTCCTCGTATTGTCGCTGGTTCAAGATTTGTGAAAACAACACAAAGTTTACCTTTTAATTCATCAGCAGAATAATTATTTTTTAATCCCGCAACCAATGTTCTTTTTTCATTTCCCAAGTCAACATCAAGAAGATAAAGCTTATTTGCATTTGGATGCTCCTTTACATCAATTATTTTTCCAACTCGCAAGTCAAGCTTCTGCCATTCATTAAAAGAGATTATATCCGCCATTTTTTAAAGAATCATAAAAGCTATTTAACCCTTTCGTATGAGCCCAAAATTTTTATTCTTGCAATCTTCCTAATCTCTGAAAAAGCCTCTTTAACCTTTTCGTCTTCCTCGTGCCCCTCAAAGTCAATATGGAATATATAATCTCCCAATCTGACTTTTGTGGGCCTTGACTCTATTTTTGTAAGATTAATATTCTTCACAGCAAATGACCTAAGCATTGCGTAAAGCAGGCCAGGCCTATCTTTTGTAGGATGAATAACGATGCTTGTCTTGTAGTCCTTGCCCTTTTTTCTATTATTCTTGCTTCTGCTTATAACAATAAATCTTGTGACATTATGATTTTTGTCCTCTATGTTTCTTTCTATGAGTTTAAGCCCGTATTCCTTTGCTGCGCTTTCCGAGCCTATTGCTGCCAGATCATTCTGTTTCTTTTCAGACACAATTCTCATCGCCTCTGCTGTGCTCATGCTTCCGATCGTTTCGAGATTATGCTTCCCTATATAGCCAAGGCATTGCGCAAGGGCCTTCGGGATTGAAATCACTGATTTTATCCCCTTTATTGAGCCTGAAGCCGAAGCAATGCAGTGATGCACCGCAAGAATTAATTCTGCATTGATATGCAAATCAGAGTGGTAAAGCAAATCAAGAACCTCGCCCAAACTGCCATCAAGAAGATTCTCCAAAGGAACAATTCCTAACTCTGCATTTCTATTTCTTACAGAATCAAAAACCTCGGGAAGATTGCTGCAAAATACTATTTTGCCTTTCTCTTTCCTTTCATCAAGATACCTTTTAACTGCCTGCTCGCTGAATGTTCCCCTTGGCCCGAGTGTTGCTATTTTCATTTTTTCTTCCTGTATTTTGAAAATTGCTCTATCAAAAAAGAGCTTTCTTTTAATGCATTGCCCTTGAATCTCCCAAAAAATAGAGCTGAATCATTGAATAGATTCTTGAATTCCTTTTTATCCTTTCTCCCTATTATCCCGTTAAGCTTTTGCACAATTTCCACATATTTTTCAAATTCCCTTTTTGTATTCTTGTTCAGCATCGCGATATCTGCATATAATTCAGGGTCCTGAGAGAGTATTCTTGTAATCATGCCGAGCCTTATCCTGTAAATCACTCCGCCATATTCAAGCAGGTCATTTATATCTACATTATTCTCTTTTGAAATCTTTTTTAGTGTGGCAGAGAGTGCCATAAAATTAAAGTGAATAAGCCCCTGCAATACTGCCATAATCTTGTCATGCTTTTTTGCAGTTGAGGTTTTAATGCTTATCTGCCCTTTTTTCAGCAATGGAACAAGCCACTTCATCCATTTCCGAGGGCGGGCAGGCACGATAATTATTGTTTTTCCTTTTAATGACTCTATTTTGCCAAACATCGGATGCAATCCTATCACGCTCGCCTTGCTTTTTAGCATCTCTCTTATCGGCTCTTCTTTTATTGAAGTAAAGTCCATCAGAAGCTGCTCCTTTTTTGTGTAGGGCAGCACCTCTCTGATTACTTTTGCTGTTGCATTAATGGGAACAGAAAAAATGACAACATCTGATTTTTTTACAAGTGCAATGCTTGTAAGCCTTGTCTTTCTGCCGCTTATTAATACCTTGAAGCCATGCTTTCTGAAAAACTTCTTGAAAATCTTTCCAAGAGTTCCCCTGCCTCCTATTATTCCAATTGTGAGATTTTTCATTTCTGGATTTTCTTGCTCTCTTTTATTATTGTTTGAAAACAATTCTTGAGGAATCCCCTGTTTTTCCTTTTCAGCGTTACTTTTTTGAGGATATCCCTTTCCCTTTTTTTATCAACCAGTGCTATACAATTGTTTCTCTTTACAATGCCTATCTTCCTTACAATATCAGCGCGCAGGTCAAGCAGCTTTGATATTCTGCTGTCTATCTCATCTGTCCTGTTTCTCAGCATTTTTAGCGTATATTTCATTGAAAAGACCTCTTTTATCAGAAAAATGAATCAACTCCTATCTCTGGAAGATGCTTTGCTATGTAATCTGAAGTGATTATGCCAACAAGCCTGCCCTTTGATACAACAGGCAATCTTCTTATATTATTCTTTGTCATCAAATCGCAGGCATACTCAACATTCTCATCATCATCAACCTTTATAAGATGAGAGCTCATTATGTCCCTTACACAAACATCCTTTGATAATCTGTCTGATGTTGCAAATCTTCTTGATATGTCTCCTTCAGTTAATATCCCAACAAGTTTATTGATATCAATAACCATCAGAGTGGTTATATTAAGTTCCGACATTTTTTTGGCAGCATCCTTTACAGTTGCATCAGGGCTTATTATTACCGGCTTGCCCATAACCTCTGAAACTTTCATTTTTTATCAGACTCCTTTGGAGTTATATATCTTTTGATTTCAAGATTTTTTGATTTTTAAAATGCTTAAAATCTCGGAAAAAGCACTTTCTAGATCATTGTATATAGAATATTTTACATTGAATTTTTCAAATAACTTCAAGATTGCTACATCAATCTCTTTTTGGAAAGTTTCTTCAGTAGACCTTGCCTTGTCTTTCTGAAGTCTCTTGTTGAACTTATCCAAGGGAAAATAAAAAAGAAGAGAATATGTGGGCATATTTTCCTCTATAACTTTCTCCATAGATTTATTCTCTCCGAATTTAGCAAAATAATAAGCATAAATATCCAAAAGAGACCTATCACAAACCAAGACATCACTTTTAGGCTCAAGCTCTATCTCCTTGACAAGATGCTCGTAAAAAATCCATCTTTGAGACTGTTTTGTTCTATCTTCGTTTATAGGAAGAGGGCATCTTCTTGCAGTCTCTTCCAAATACCCTGCATCAACTGAATTCTTCTTTAATGCTGCAATAATCTCATGAACTGTAGTTGTCTTTCCAGTGCCATGAGTTCCTATAAGTGCTATTTTCATTTTCTCCCCATTTCCTCCAAAAAATGTAAATATTTAAAGATTATGGCAAAATTTAATAATTGTTTATAATAAGAAGCTTTGTGCGCTGGTGGTCCAATGGCTAAGACTTGAGCTTCCCATCTATAAGGAAACCAAGGTTTCCTTAATAGGTCAACCTTCCTTTAGGAGTGCAGAAAAAGCTCACTATCCGGGTTCGAATCCCGGCCGGCGCATAAAGGGGCTGTAGTCTAGCTTGGTAGGACTTACGCTTGGGGTGCGTACAACCTGAGTTCAAATCTCAGCAGTCCCATTTCGTATGAGAACCAAAGGTTCTCCTCACAAGTCACGTCTCCTTTGAAATAGAATTCTAAAAAGATTTAAAAACAGCATAGATATCATAAACAATCTGTTCCAAAAAGATTCTGGGAGATGGATTAAAGATGGGACAGAAAAAGAATTCATTTGAGAAGCTTAGAAAGAAAAGCCTAAGATATAGTGTAAAGGATGGCGCAGCTTATGCTGTAATGGACAGTGTTGGCAATGGCTACATCTCCCCATATGCGATTGAAATAGGAGCAAATAATTCATACATTGGTTTTCTTGCATCAGTGCCGGGGTTAATAACGAGCTTGTTTCAGCTCAAAACGCCAAAGATGATGGAAAAGCACAGCAGAAAGTCAATTGTGACTACATTTGCATTATTCCAAGCGTTGATGTGGTTTCCATTGGTGGTAATCAGCCTTATCAATATGCGCAATAAGTATGCATTGTTCCTCCTTGTTGTTTTCTATGTAATACTGGTTTCATTTAATGCAGCGATAAGCCCTGCATGGGCATCGTGGATGAAAGACTTAGTCAAAGAAAAAGAAAGCGGTAAATTCTTTGGAAGGCGAAATCTTATAACGGGCTTTATTGGCTTGATTGCATTGCTATTAACAGGATTTATACTTGACTGGTTCAAAAAAGCCAATTCTGTCTTTGTTGGATTCGCAATTCTCTTTGGCATCGCAATGATTGCAAGACTGGCATCAAGGCATTTCTTGGCAAAGAAGTATGAGCCAAGACTAAAATTAGATGGGGACTATTACTTCACTTTCTGGCAGTTCATAAAAAGAATGTGTTATAATAATTTCGGGAGATTTGTAATCTATGTTGCATTATTCCAGTTTGCGGTAAACATTGCCTCTCCATTTTTTACTGTCTATATGCTCAAGGATTTGAAGTTTAGTTATACATTATTCACCATCCTTACTACAGCGCAATCACTTGCAATGCTCATATCAATGCCTTTATGGGGCAGGTTTGCAGACAAGCATGGAAACCGCTGCACGCTGAAGATTGCTGGCATAATTATCCCATTTGTGCCATTGCTATGGTTATTTTCAAGCAATCCTTATTATCTTATAGCAGTCCAGATATTATCAGGGTTATTCTGGGCAGCATTTAATCTTTCAGCGTCTAATTTCATATACGATTCTGTAAGCAGGGAGAGAATGGGTTTGTGCGTTGCGTATTCAAATGTCCTTAATACAGTTGGAGTATTTATTGGCGCAACAGTGGGAGGATTGCTTAGCACGCATATAAGAACTGGGATAAATCCGTTTTTCGCATTGCTTATCCTGTCCACTTTATTCAGATTTATTGTCTCTTTTGTGATGCTGCCTAAAATAAAAGAGGTAAGGGAAATAAAGGAATTCAGGATTGAGAGATATGCCAAAGCGATAAGATTCAAGTAGAAGTATTTGATGCAAGCTCTTTCCTTATCTTGTCTGAATATCTTCTTGCTATTACCAATGGCTCAGGAAGTTTGTGGGGCAATTTTAAGAATTGCTTTGTAAGTTTCAGGGCAGTTTTTGGGGATATCATATGGCCTGGGCTAACATATATTGGATTGCTCCCTTCCTTTGTAACAAGACAAGAGCCAACTTCTTTTCCGTTTAGTATAATCTTGTCACCTGAAATTTCGCCAGATAATAATTTCTGGGCGATTCCTATCGTCGGTCTTTGGATTGATATGCCAAAATGGGATGCAATGCCTAATAGATAAGGATGAGCAATTCCATGCCCCTCAACAAATATTACATCTGGAATCTCCTGAAGTTTGTTAAAGCAGTCAATCATCGCAGGCAATTCGCGATACGCGCGAAAACCTCTTATATAAGGAAATTCCATTCTTTTCTCAGAGTAACACTGTTCTATAATCTCAAAATTGCTGTTGCACACAATAATAGATGAAATTATCCTGTTACCTATGAATGAATTAGCGCAACCTGCAAGAGTATCGGCAACAGAAAAGTCCATTTCATCTTTCAGCTTCACAAGTTTTGATAATCTCTTCTGCTCTGCAATAAGCCTGTCCAAGTCAATTCCAAACTGTTTGGCAATCTCAATTTCAGAATGTCCGCCCTCTTTTCCCATTCCAGTAAAGAATTAACTCAATTAAAAAAGGTTTCTACTGAATAGTGCAAGAGAAAGGTATTTAAATTTTGCCAGTTTTTTTGTGTTATGTTCGAAAAAAAATGCCCGAGGTGCAAGAATAAGGTATCGAGGGGGTTTGCTTATTGCCCTTACTGCAGTCTTAAGCTTTCTAAAAGAGATGGCTTGCTTGATAATATAGAAGAAGAGTTTGATGCATTTGAGAAAAATGATATTGATGATATCGAGCGGCTGACTAAAGAGATAGGGAAATCGATGGGTTTTGATTTCATTGACAAATTCCCGTTCAATCAGATAGTCAAGAGATTAAGCAAGGATATAGAAAAGCAATTCAAGGATATTGACAAGGAAATCGCAATGAAAAAATTCCGGGGAAAAGAGGAATCAGTCAAGAGCAATGGGACAGAGATAAGAAAAACAACATTCCCTGGAGGGTTCAGCATACAGATAAGGATTGGGGGAGGCACACCCGTCCAGACGCCTATGCAAATAAGCCAACCATCTCAAAGACAATCTGCTACAAAACAGATTTTAAGGCAACCAAGGGAGCTAAATGAAAGAGAGATGGAAAAACTTGCAAAACTGCCGAGAGAAGAGCCAGAAACAAAAGTCAGAAGACTAACTGACAAAATAATATATGAAATCCACCTGCCGGGTGTGAAGTCACTAAAAAATATAACAGTAAACAAATTAGAGAACAGCATAGAGATAAAGGCAATAAGCAAGGACAGGGCGTATTTCAAGCTGATTCCTATTGCATTGCCATTGATAAGGTACTATCTTAAGAAAGAGTCATTGTTTCTTGAGCTGAAGCCATAAGATATTTGGGATTTATCCCGTTTAATTCTATAGAAAAAATTAAATACACTGAAAAAGTATTATAAAGAGAAAAAGAGGAAAGATGAAGGTAGCGATAAACGGCTTTGGCAGGATAGGAAGGCAGGTGCTGAAGATATGTTTAAGGAACAAGATTAATGTTGTTGCAGTAAATGATGTTGCAGATGCAAAAAATCTTGCCTATTTGCTAAAATATGATTCTATTTACGGGGTTCATGAAGGCAATATAAAAACAGGCAAGGACGCAATAATAATTGACGGCAAAAGGATTGTTGTGCTTAATGAGAAAGAGCCAGAGAAACTGCCTTGGAAACTGCTTGATGTTGATGTTGTGGTGGAGTCAACTGGCTTGTTCACTGCGAGGGAAGATGCGATAAAGCATATAAAAGCCGGTGCAAAAAAGGTTTTGATATCTGCACCAGCAAAAAATCCTGATATTACTCTGTTGCCTGGAGTTAATAATGAGAAATTAAAAAAGGAGCACAGAATAATCTCTGTTGGCTCATGCACGACAAACTGCCTTGCTCCTGTTGTAAAGGTCTTGCATGATAATTTCACAATTTTAAAAGGATTTATGACAACTGTCCATGCATACACGCCTGACCAGAGATTGCATGATTCACCCCATAGGGATTTTAGAAGAGGGAGAGCCGCAGCAGAATCACTTGTGCCGACAACAACAGGCGCAAGCAAGACAGTTGCTGAAGTGATTACTGATTTAAGGGGCAAGTTGGACGGAATTGCGATAAGGGCTCCTGTTGCTTGCGGGAGCATAACTGACTTTGTTGCAGAGGTAAAAAAACCTGTAACAGTTGAAAAAATAAATGAGGCAATGAAAAAGGCATCAGAAAAGGAGATGAAGGGGATACTGCAATATACAGAAGACAGCATAGTATCCAAAGATATTGTGGGCAACTCCCATTCAAGCATATTTGATTCACAAAGCACAATGGTTCTGGGAAACAATCTTGTCAAGGTTCTTGCATGGTATGACAACGAATATGGATATTCGTGCAGGATGGTTGATGTCATCAAGATGCTGAAAAAATAGTCCAAAATTATTTTTTCGCTGTAACAAAAATATCCCACATCTTTGGCTTATCTGGAAAGCAGACAAAATCACTTATGTCTTTTCTCCATGGATACAAAACCTTGGATAGAGTTATGTCCCTAAAGCCCGCTTCCCTTAACCTCAAAGAAATCTCAAAATCATAATAAAACTTTTGGGTATTTTTGCCATCTTTGAATGTTCCCTTGATGAAATTATATTTTTTATACTCCATAGCCCTTTTTGTGTTGTCAATAGCCCTTTTCTCGCTCACCCTTCTTTTAGTTTCCCTTTCAAGCAGGAGAAAACCTTGATATATTATCGAACCCATAGAAGGAAATATTGCATAAAATCTGCCATTTCTTTTTAATGTGGAGTATATTGATTTAAGTGACTTCCTGACATCTGATATCTTTGGCATTAAGATAGAATTGGCACACACGATAATGTCAAACTTATTTTTGAATTTAGTCAAGTATCTCATGTCATTGACAGAATAAATTATGTTTTTGGCTGAAGACAATTGCCTTGCAACCTTAATCATCATCGGTGAGAAATCCATTGCATAAACTTTCTTGAAACGGGAAGCCAGAAAATCAAGTATTTCCCCCCTGCCACATCCTATATCTGCTATTATCTTTGCTTCTGGGTGTTTAACGGCATTTAACTCTTTGAATAACGGATTTATAACTCCCTTCTGAAAGGGGCTTATTATCTCCTCGTGATATTTTACCGCAAGCTTGTCCCAGTCATCAGGTTCCATTACATTAAAATAAGAGGTTAGTATAAATAATTTATTGAAACAATAAGATTAAAAAAGAAAAAGAACTTTACTTCATAGAAAAAATGGGTGGCATTTTGACACTTGATGATTTTGATGTAAGGGGGAAAAGGGTTCTTTTAAGGGTTGATTTGAATTCACCTGTCATCAACGGCAAGGTTATCCTTTCAGACAGGATTATTGAGCATGTAAAGACAATAAAAGAATTGCTTGGCAAGAAGGCGATTGTTGTTATTCTTGCACATCAGGGAAGAAAGGGTGATGACGATTTTATCAGCCTGAAACAGCATGCAAAACTTCTTAACAGGTTTGTGAAGGTAAAATTTGTTGATGATATTATTGGAGAGAAGGCAATAAATGAAATTAAATCGTTAAATGAAGGGGAGGCACTGCTTCTTGAGAATGTAAGATTTCTTAAAGAAGAAACAGACACATCAGAAAATAACCTTTTCATAAAAAGGCTTGCGCCATTATTTGACTTATTTGTTCTTGATGCATTTTCTGTTGCGCACAGAGCACAGGCATCAGTCACTGGATTTCCAAAAGTCCTTCCTTCATGTCTGGGTAGAAGCGCTGAGAGAGAATTAAGATTTCTCAGCAAGATAAAAAGCAAGAGTGATATTCTTTACATTTTAGCCGGGGCAAAGATAGAAGAAAATATTTTGCTGATGGAGGACGCTTTAAAAAACAAGACTAACAGGATTCTTGTTGCAGGCTTGCTGGGGCAATTGTGCCTAATTGCCTCTGGTGTTAATCTGGGGGCGCAGAACAAATTTCTTGAAAAGAAGGGATTAATCCAGTTTGTGCCAAAACTAAAAGGGATTATCAAAAGGTATAGAAGCAGAATTGAAATGCCAATTGATGTTGCCGTCAAAGCAGGAGGGAAAAGGACGGAAGTTGATATAAAGGATTTCCCGCAAGATGACGAGATATTTGACATCGGCAAAAAAACAATAAACAAATACGTCGGGATTATAAAAAAAGCAAGAGTTGTATTTATGAAAGGGCCTCCAGGATATTACCAGGAAAAGCAATTCAGGTTAGGCACAATAAAAATATTCAATGCTGTTCCTAAAAAGGCATTTTCAGTTATTGGTGGGGGGGACACAACAACTGCGATGAGGCTGGCAAAAATAAGCAAAAGCAGGTTTACATATGCAAGTCTTTCAGGCGGTGCATTATCTGAATATCTCGCAGGCAGAAAACTTGCTGGAATTGAGGCGCTGAAACAAAAAAGGTTTTTTAAATAGCATTGTATTCCTCTCATAGTAAAAAAGGAGTGAAAGATGCATGATGTGATATCATTTGGTTCTGCGACAGAGGACATATTTGTTGATACAGAACTTCATGAACTAATAAGCAAAAAAAAGCATTTTATCGGCTATCCTGCTGGCTCAAAGCTTCTCGTAAAAGAAATAAATTTTTTTACGGGCGGCGGGGGAAGCAATACTTCTGTAAGCTTCGCGAGATTGGGGCTGAAAACAGGGTATATAGGAAAACTTTCAGATGATATGACATCAAAAAAGATTCTTGATGAATTCAAAAAAGAGGGTGTAGATTTCTTTGGGAGAGTAATCAAAAATGAAAAAGGCAGTTGTTCAATAGTCCTTGACAGCTTAGAACATCACAGGACAATCCTCATTTATAAAGGAGTGAATGATGAACTTGATTTCAATGAAATAAACAAAAGATTCAGGACAAGATGGCTCTACTTTTCGTCAATGCTGGGCAAATCGTTTGAAGCGCAGAAAAAACTTGCAAAATTTGCATCATTAAACGGAATAAGAATAGCATACAACCCGAGCGAGTATCAGGCAAGAAAGGGCATAAGATTTCTTGCTGATATAATAAGGAGGACAGAAATTCTGATTCTAAACAAAGAGGAAGCAAAATTGCTTCTTGGCTTCAAGGAAGATGCCAATACAAGTGTAAAAGAGTTGGCATTAAAAATAAGCAAAGAAGGACCTAAGATAGTATGCATAACAGATGAAGACAAGGGAGCATATTGCCTTAACAGCTATGAAAAAAAATTTTATTATATTGCCCCCAATAACATAAAAGTCATTGAAAGGACTGGAGCAGGTGATGCATTTGCATCTGGATTTGTTGCAGGAATAATAAAAGGAAAAGATACAGAATTTGCATTACAATTAGGCGCGGCAAACGCAGAGTCTATAATCCAGCATTACGGAGCAAAAAATATTCTTTTGAGATGGAATGAGGCAGTTGAAAGTATAAGAAAGAACCCGTTTAAAATCAGGATTGAGAATCTGAAATGACTGAAATAAACTTTGGCAGGATACTTAAAAAAGGCAGGACATTAATTCTCGCTTATGACCAGGGGCTTGAGCATGGCCCAACTGACTTCAATGACAAAAATGTCAATCCAGAATATATAATTGAGATTGCAAACAAGGGAAAATTTAATGGGATAGTCCTCCAAAAGGGAATTGCTGAAAAATATTATGACGGCAAAGTCCCGTTAATACTGAAGCTCAACGGCAAGACAAATCTTTTGCAGGGAGAACCAATCGCAAAGCAATTGTGCACTGTGAAGGAGGCGATTGAACTTGGCGCAAAGGCGGTGGGTTATACAATTTATGTCGGCAGCATCCATGAACCTGAAATGTTTGAGGAATTTGAGAGTATAGAAAGGGAAGCGCATGCAAATGGCTTACCTCTTATAGCATGGATGTATCCAAGGGGAAAGGCGATAAAAAACGAGCTCGACAGCAATACGCTTGCTTATGCCGCAAGAATCGGATTGGAGCTCGGGGCAGATATGATTAAGATGAAATATAACCATAACCCTGATTCTTTAAGATGGATAATTGAATCTGCCGGCAAAACAAAGGTTGTGATTGCGGGCGGATTAAAAGAGGAGGAAGAACAAATTCTAAGTGACATTAAAGAAGTGATGAGTGCTGGCGCGACTGGACTGGCAATAGGAAGGAATATATGGCAGCATGAGAACCCATTAAAAATGGCAAGGGCAGTAAGAGAGATAATATTTAACAACATTTCAGTTGAAAAGGCACTTAAAATTTTAGGATGAAGATGAAACAAATAATGCTTGTGAATTTCAAGACATACAAGGAATCAACCGGAAAAAATGCATTGAAGCTTGCAAGGATATGCAATGAGATATCAAGAAAGAAAAAAATAGGGATTATTGTCTGTGTTCAGGCAGCGGACATAAATCCTATCTCGAAAAGGGTTTCAATTCCTGTTTTTGCCCAGCATGCTGATTACTTTGAGCAGGCAAGAAGCACGGGATTTATCCTTCCAGAGGACATAAAGGATGAAGGCGCAGGGGGAACATTGCTTAATCATTCAGAGCACAGAATTCCCTTTGAAACAATAAAAAAAACAGTTGAAAGGTGCAAAAATATTAATATAAAGACGGTTGTCTGCGCTGCATCATTGCAAGAAGTGAAAAAAATTATTAAGCTTAAGCCATACTGCATAATGTTTGAAGACCCTGAATTGGTTTCAACGGGGAGGAGTATAACAAAAATTGAACCAAAGGCAGTAAAGAAATTTGCAGATATTGTAAAAAATCACAACAAAAACTCAAAAACAAAAATTATCTCATTATGCGGGGCAGGAATATCAAACAAAGAGGATGTGAAACTTGCCTTAAAACTTGGATGTGACGGAGTTGGAATTGCTTCTGCGATAGTAAAGGCAAAGAACAAAAGAAAAAAGATTCTTGAACTGCTTGCCTAATTAACTTTTTAAACTTCTGATGCATGATAAGATTATGCTGATTGAGGAGATAAAAAAGAGGGGAAAGGTTCATGTCGTAAGACTGTGGGATATGAAAAATTTCTTCAGGCATATTTCTGGTTATGACAAAAAAAAGGAGATTTATCGCGTTATTGCAATAGAAAGAAATAAGTTAAGCTATGCAATCACAATAATAAAATCTGGAAAAATAAACAATGAATATTTTATGACAAAGGGGCATTATCACAAGATTCCCTCACCTGAAATATACTATCTACTGAAAGGAAAAGGAGTGATTTTAATCCAAAGGGGCAATGATTTCAGGAAGATTGAAATGAAGCATGGTAAATTTTATGAAATTCCCGAAGGCTATGCGCATCGGACTATAAATATTGGTGATACAGCACTTGAATTCCTAAGCATATACTTGACAAAATCGGGGCATGATTACAAAACAATTGAAAAAAAGGGATTCAAACAAAGGATAATTTCAAGATGACATACAGGATAGGCGTTGATGCCGGCGGCACAAAGATAAGTGCGGGACTTGTTGCAGGCAATAAACTAATTAGGAAAATAAAAATCCCGACTGAACAGGGGAGGGGCAGAAGTCGAGTAATAAAGAATATCCTAAAGGCAATCTCAATTGTCTCGCAGGGAATAGAAAAGAAGGAAATAGAGATGATTGGGATAGGATTGGCGGGTCCGGTTGATTCAAGGAATGGGATACTTAAAGTTGCCCCGAACATCAAAGGGATGCAGAATCTGCCTATAAAAAAAATTGTTGAAAAGGAATTAGGAATAAAAACAATAATAGAAAATGATGCAAAGTGCGTTGCATTGGCAGAGAGCAGGCATTTCAGATGCAAGAACCTTATTGCGCTTACTTTGGGAACGGGTGTCGGCGGGGGGATAATAATTGACGGGAAAATCTATCATGGAAGCAATTATGCAGGAGAATTGGGGCATATCGTAATCGATTATAAGGGTTACAAATGCAGCTGCGGCAATAACGGATGCCTTGAAGAATATTGTTCAGGCAGAGGAGTTGAAAGACTGGCAAAAAAATATTTTGGCAAGGCAATTCCTCCTCTGGAAGTGCAGCGAATGGCAGAAGCAGGAAATAAAAGGGCAATTCAGGTTTACAATGAATTCGGGGCTTATCTTGGAATAGGACTAGCAAATTATGTCAATATATTCAATCCAGGGATGATTGTTATTGGAGGGGGAATAGGAAGGGCATGGAGATTATTTCTTCCAAGCGCGATAAGAGAGATGAAAAAAAGGGCGTTTTATGTCTCGAGTTCAAGTGTAAGGGTTGTCCCTTCAAAATTAGAGGTTGATGAGGCAGGAATCTTGGGTGTTGCTTCATTAGGTTAAGAAGTATTTTATTGCTTCCTGAACAGAACCGACTTCAAGAACTTCTATGCCTGACTGGTTGGTAACAGAGATTTTTCTTGGGACTTGCTCAATTGTGCATATATCATTAGAGCCAAATTTCTCGCAGTGTTGTGAAGTTTCATAAACAACATCACGGCTTTGCAGCAGCGGAACAAGGAACAATTTTGAGCCTGATTGCTTTGCCGCCTTTGCCTTTGCGATTATCTCCCCAACAGGACCTATTGAGCCATCATGATTTACTGTACCTGTAATCATCACGCTCTCGTTCAATCTCCTATTTTCCAATGCGGCAATTGTTGCTATTGCTATTGCCGCTCCTGCACTCTCCCCGCCAATCACTGTTGCATTTGCGTAAATGCTGTAGACAAAATCATACTTGTTAATATCCATTCCAGTTATGTTTGCGGCAACCCTCCTTGCTGTTCTTATGTTCTGCTGGGTGTCTGCCCAAAAAAGAAGGTTGTCTATGTCTACAAGAGTTCTTCCAGAGCCAGGCATTACCTCAACAACAAGATAAGTTGATAAGCCATTGCCCTTGTCATCAACAGCAGGCACTTTCATTGCCAGCATCGTTATATTCCCCATTGAAAGGAAGTCATTAGACGACTTTCCATCCAATCTCAATAGGGGCTCATTGCCCCCGTCTCTTGAAAGATAGGTGTCATAAAAGAAGAGAAAGATGTTCAGCAACGACAGGATAACTATAAAAAATACTATGAAATTAAGTGCTCTGTTCTTATTAACAGGCATATTTGTGTTGCTCTCTTTCACCGCTTTTTTGTATTTTTGATTTGGCATGTTTATAAAAAATCTGCAATATATAAAAATCTTACTATCAGATTTTAAGATTACTTGGGGGCTAACGCAACAAATGAATATTTTTTTATTTTTGCTAATTTCTTGACATCCTCTAACTTTACTTCACTTATTCTTTCAGGATACCTGTAAAACTCCTCTGCTTCCATCGCCATTTCATTAAGCGCAAGATGCTGCGCGGTATTTATCCCATTTTCATTTTCCAAAGAGAAATTCCCAATCAGCTGCTCCTTTGCCTCTTCTAATTCTTTTTCCTTCAAATCCTGCAATTTTTTTATTTCCTTTAATATTACCTCTCTTACTTTATTTTGGTAGTCCTTGTTTATACCGGCATAAATTATCAGACTCCCATAGGACATTTCCTGTTCAACCAAGCTGTGTATGCTGTATGCGATTCCTAATTTTTCTCTCACTTCTTGCCATAATCTTGATGACATCCCCCCTCCAAGAATAGTGCTCATTATTTCTGCCCCGTATCTTCGCTTATCAGACAATGAAGGCATATGCACTGCAAGAGCCAAGTGTATCTGGTCAAGCCCAGCCCTTTTTTCGATTATAGCCCTATTCGTCTTATTTATGGCCAGTTTGCTTTCCAAGACACTCTTCTTAATGCTGAATTTTCTCTTTGCATCCTCCATTATCTCTCCAAAATCTTCATTTCCTACAACTGTAAGAATTCCCTTGGAAGAATTATTGTTATGAAATTTAACAAGAGCATCCCTGCTTATTCTTTCAAGTGTTTGTTTTGAACCAAATGGAGAAAGCCCGAAGGGAGATTTGTAAAGGGCTTCCTTTATTTTGATAAAAATATAATTTTCAGGGATATCATGCCATCTTTTTTGCTCTTCCAATATCACATTTTTCTCTTTTTTTAATTCTCTTTCATCAAATAAGGGGTTAAGCACCATATCAGACAATATCTCAAAACCCAAATCAGAGTAGTTTGACGGCACTTTAATCCAGAAAGTTGTCTGCTGCTGCGCAGTAAATGCATTAAATACCCCTCCCACTCTTTCTATTGTGCCGGCTATCTCCTTTTGGCTTCTGTTTTTTGTGCCTTTAAACAGCATATGCTCAATTAAATGGGCAATGCCTTTAAGACGGGAAGGTTCATATGCACTCCCGAATCTTGAGGAGTACATTATATTTGTTATCGGCAACCGCCTCTTCTCAAATAGTATCACCAAGCCATTTTCCAGCTTTGTTTTGTAGAATTCGGATTCCATTCTGATTAAAGACAACAAACAATGATTAATAAATTATTTTATTATGAATCTGCCATCCTTATAGACAAGTTTGCCATCAAAAAAAATCTTGCTTTTCCCCATATCCTTTACTATATCTGCATGAACCGCTGACTTATTCCTGCCCTTGCATTCTGCATAGGCGTTCCCCAGCGCAAAATGTATTGTTCCACTTATTTTTTCATCCGCCAAAAGATTGTCGGTGAACCTGTCTATTCTTGGGTTCATCCCAAATGCAAATTCCCCTATGTATCTTGCCCCCTTATCTGTATCGAGAATCTCCTTTAATGCCTTATTGTCTGAAGAATTAAATCTTATAACCTTTCCGTCTTTAAATTCTAAGTATATATTCTTAATCACCCTTCCCATCGACCTTAACGGATAAGTAAATTCTATTTTCCCATTAACACTATTTTCTACAACTGCTGTGAATACTTCCCCATCAGGCATATTGAAAGTGCCATCTGCAACAACAGCCTTTTTTCCTTTAATTGAGAAATTCAAATCAGTATTCTTTGCAATTATATGCACTTTGTCTGCTTTATTAACAAAATTCGCGATTCTTCTCCATTTCCTGCTTTCTTTCTTCCAATTAATTAGTGTTGCATCAAAAACAAATTTTTTATACCTCTCAAAGCCCATCTTAGCATCTTTTGCAAGAGATTCTGTAGGCCAGTCAAATATAACCCATTTTTTCTTTAACCTTATTTCCATCAGCCTTCTCGTAATTTTCTGCCTTAGCATTATTTTTTTAGGGTTGCAATTCTTCAGTTCATTCCTGTCTATTGGTGCATGGATATAAATGAATGCGTCAGAATTCCTATATTCATAGTCAGTTATTTGGGGGTAATTATTAAGCTGCTCGTTGCTTGCATTATCATAATACACTGGAGAAAAGCCCTCCACCCCCCAGCTGATTCTTGGATAGGCTCCTTTCTGGATTATTTGCTTGTAAATTTCAAGGACAAGGGGCTTTGCGGGAGTATCTGCAGATATTACTACTGTCTCCCCCTTTTTTATTTTGCATGAATAATTCACTAGAATACTGGCTATCTTTTCTGTAATATTATAATCTTTCATTTTGGGCATTTCTATCTTCTGTTATTTCTTGTAACTTTTGCTTCTTGCCTGAATATCATTTACCTTTTTCCTTCCGACAAAGACAAGTATCAGGAATCCCAACAGCACAACAAGAAATCTTGCAATCTTTCCCAATTCGCTGAAATACCTCATTATGCCATAAATTGATGTTAATATTCCCCCGAACATCAAGCCCGCTCCCAAGACTTCAGTGATAATTAAGCCGGCTATTACTGCTATTATCCCTATTGTAAATGCGATGTAGAACACATTCCTGTTGTATTTGTTCTGCACGTCATTGAATTCCTTGCCGCACATATTGCATTTGTCAGGAATGCTGCATCCCCTGTCATCATATTTGTAATCTATAAAGCCGCCTTTTGTATTGCATTCAGAAATCATATCATTATATGTTGAGTAATTTATTGAGCAGTTTACGAGGAGAGTTGCAGGTTTTCCTAATGCATCTGGATAAATATCTGTTCTATTGCAGTAATCCTCATATTTTGGGGATGTATAGAAAGCATCAATTCCCAAGCCAATCATGATTGCAAATAAGACAGCAATCCCAACAACAAATGCAAATTGTTTTGCGTTCATTTTTCACTTCTTTTTATAGTGACATAAGTAATATGCTGTTTTTAAATCTGTTCAAATGGGCAAATGGGCCTGTTAAGATTTGAACTTAAGACCCCCGCCTATCTGATTATAAACACTCTTTAGGAAGGTTGAGTGTCAAGGAAACGTTAGTTTCCTTACATATCAGAGCGGTGCTCTAAACCAGACTGAGCTACAGGCCCAAACGCCTTTGGCTGGACTCGGACCAGCGACCCACTGATTAACAGTCAGTTGCTCTACCTGCTGAGCTACAAAGGCATCAACCCCAAAACAAAAAAGAATTTATAAAGCTTTTTGAAGCATTGTGCTATTCCTTCTTTTGTTCCTTTAAAGCCAAGTCCTCGCCAAAATCGGGCTTATGTTCCAGTCTAGCATAAACATTAGCGTGCCTGCTTCCCTTGATTAAGGAGGTAATTGCGTCCATTGCAATCTTCACATCTTCTGTCTTGCCTATTATAAAAACAGAATTGTCTGAAAGTTTTATAAAACAGTCGCTTAATAGGGAGATTGTTTTTAATGCCCTGCCTTCGGCGCCTATAACCCTTGCCTTTACCTGCCTCACCCTATTGCTTGACTTCACATAATCTTTTATTTTAACCTCTTCAATCATAAACTCCTCATCTTTAAGAAGAAGGGCTGTCTTCAAGTCAAAACCGCAGGAAATTGCCTTTATAACATTTAATGAATTGTATTCATCCAATGAATTGCCCTCAATAGAAAGGGTATTACTCTCAAGCTTAAGCTTGACATTCAATGCTTTTGAAATCTGGCTGATATTCTTTTTTATTTTGCCCGATATTTTTGGGGCAAGAAACAACCTTTCCATTTAGAACTCCTCTTCACTTGCCTTCAGATAACCCTTTTTCTTCAGCCATTCAATTGCTGCCAGGCTGTATTTGTAGATTATGTCCCCTTTCTCCTCGCCGCCAAAACTCCACGGCTCAACAATAATGACATCCCCCTCGCGCAGCCATAATTCCCTTTTTAATCTTCCAGGAATCCTGCACACTCTTGACTTTCCATCAAGGCATCTTACCATCATCCTGCTCGCTCCTAACCTTGATTCAAGAATTCCAAGAACCTCATTGCCTCTTGGAATTCTTACTCGGAAGTGCTCTGGATTTTCCTGAGAAGCATTATTGTTCCTATTGCCTCGATGATTGTTGTATCTTTGCATCACATCTAGAAATAATAGCCATTTATAAGCGTTATTATAATCTAAAGAACATCACAATAAGCTCAAGGCATGGGGGATGCCCTGAATCTTTATTATGCCCTTTTCATCTATAATTCCTGCCCTTATTGCCGCACTTATTGATTTTTCACCAAGAATATTAAAAGTGGCATCTTCGGTTGCAGCATCTTTCAGCAGTTCAATAACCTCTTTGTCTGTTTTTTTCTCTCCGTTATAAAATGCCTCGGATACATCAATCTGCATTTTACCTTCCTCAAATCTTCTTCCAAGAAGTTCAGCATCGCAAACCGCAACTATCTTCCTGTATGACTCATGAATTTTTACTAGCATTTTAAACTTAAACGATTTTTGCCCTTACAGAATGCTTTGCGCCACATGCAAGGCAGTGCAGGAACATAAATTCGCCCTGTTTTATCAGCTCTGTATCTGGCTTCTTGCATTCGGGGCAGATGACGAATTCATCAACATATTTCTGTATCTTCTCGTTTATCATTGCCGAGTTTAGCTTCCTGTTGAATATAACCCTATCATCCTCTGTGACTGCAAGCGCCGCCAATTCCCTTGAGAGAAATTTAAGAAAATGATTCTTGTCTCGCCTTATCAAGTCACATATCTGGTTGATGTTCTTTATTATTGTCTTTACCCCCTCAACATGCCCCTGAACCTTTGGAACCTCAAACCTTTCGACACTTGACTTTATCGGTTTTACTTCCTTGTATAATTTATCGAGCAATTCTTCATATTCCATCATAAAAATCCTCCTTGATTTTTAGGATCCTAAAAACAAATATATTTGTTTTTTTGATAAAAAAATTCCTGCGAGAGAATATTTAAAGGTTTGTATAAGAAGTTAAAGAATCCTTATTCTTCCGGGCTTTGGCTCATATATCTCTGCATTTTCAAGCATTTCTGCGATAATATTGTTTATCTCTTCAACCGGAAGGTTTGTTGACATTATTATTGCCTCGACATCAACTCCATCTTCGCTCTTCTTCAGCATCTCCATAATCCTCTCTTTTGCAGGAACTTCTATCTTCTCTTCTGTTACCTCAAGTTTCTTATTGAATGCTATGCTGTTTATCATCTGCTCCTGCTCTCTTGTTGGCTTGATATTCTTTAGCTGCCTTGAGAGCCTGTCATCTGGTTTAATGCTTTCCTGTCTGCTGCCAGAATTTTTTTCAATTTCAAGTTTTCTTACAAGAAGCCATTCGGGCTCTGTCTTTCTTATAATCTCCGGCAGTATGTAAATCTCGTTGTTGAAAAATCTCGGTGCGCCTATCACGACTATTGTATCCCCAATCTCAATATTCTTTATCTTCGATATGTCATCACCAAATGACTTTACCCTTATTTGAGAGGATGCGTCATCTATCGTCAATGCGGCATATTTTTTCTCGGCATCATTCACAAATTTGTCTATCACATTCGCAATAACATTAACCCTGCCAACATACTTCCCGTCAATCTCCACAAAATTCATCTTTTCATTAGAAATAACCTCACCTCGATTCAAGTCAGCTATTCTCAATCTTAGCGCTGTCTGCCTCTTTTTTTGCTGGACTATCTCTGATGCATCCATTTTATTTTACCCTTTGTATAAACCCCTTTCTTGGGATAAATATATCCCCCACCCTATTCAGCTCGTCAACTGCCTCGTCAACAGAGTCTGAATCTAATTTATCTTCAAGCTCCTTTTTTAATTCTTCTATTGGTATAAGCTGCCCAATTCTTGATTCCAATCTTGTTACTGCTTCTCTTACAACAACTATCTTGCTTCTTTTGGATGCTGGAACTCCCGTTGCAATCCTGTCTATGTCAATCTGCTTTGTCTCGTAATCAAAGCCAACGTGCATAAGATAGAATTTAAGCAGTTCAACTGCCCTCTTTGCGTCCTCTTCTTTCACCTTGCTGCTCAATCTTGCCCTTGCGCTTGCCTCGCTTAATCTTATCAGCGCATCAAGCTGCCTTGCTGTTATTGGCACAGGCCTTATAACCTGGTCAGATGTTGTAGGGGCATTCCTTAATTCAACATAGAATTTTTTTATTTCCTCAACTGCCTTGTCAGTCAATTCCGGCTTTACATGCTGTTTTGCATATGCAACATATTTCCTGAAAAGTTCCGGCTCAATATACTGCCTTGTCGCTTCCTTCTTATGCTCCTGAAGCACATGGGAAGCAATTGCTTCATCCTTTACCCTTTCAGGTAAGTCCCTCATTATGAACATAACATCAAACCTGTTGATTAAAGTTGGAGGAAGGTCTATCTGCTGCGCGATTGGCTTGTATGGGTCAAACCTGCCGAATTGGGGGTTTGCTGCTCCCAATACAGATGTTTCTGCCCTTAACATTGCCTGCACATTCGCCTTGCTTATTGTGACTGTATTATGCAGGATTACTGCCTGAGAAACAAAAGCGTGATTGGGTTCTACTGTTATGTCGTAAACCCATTTTTCATCATGCTCGTCTATAAACTCAATTCCAGAAACCCTTTCCCAGCCTATCTCCCCAGTAAATTGGCTCAAAAATTTTTTGTTATCTTCTGATTTCACCTGCTCAATCAGCTTATTTATAAAATCAACAGAGAATGAAAATTTATCCCTTCTTTTTGAGTGGTCGTATATTATATCATATTCTCTGTATTTGCCAACCTTTCTTATTCCCTCATTTTTTATAATCTCTATTACTTTGTCATTGAACTCTATGGGAATCTTATTCTTAACAAATCTTCTTATTGTTTTTTCTTTTAGGTAATTGCTAATTATGCTGTTCTTCCTGTTGCTGACAAAGCCGATTTCAGTCTGGAAATTCTTGATATTACGGTAATCCGTTATGCCTACCCTGAAAAATTCCCTGTGATTGGTAATGCTGCTTCTAACATTAAACCTCAGCAATAAGTCCTGAATCTGCTCTGCCAATCTCCTGCTTTTGGTTTTATAGCCAATTCTTATTGTCCTGTCCTTTATTGAGGCATAACCATCGCCCTCGAACAATGCAGAAAGCATTTTTGCTAAATCTTCCTTCCTCGCTTTCATAGCAAATTGAGGAATCTGCTTTTTATCAGACATTCTTAGTATTTCAGGCATTGTATTAAGAATGAATGAAGCAAGTTCTGTTGATATATACCTGTAACAGTATCTTGGTTCATGCTCATCAACTCTGGCCTGTTTTATCGGGCTCAAATCAAAGACCTTCTTCATTAATATTTCAAATTCATCCAAGATTGTCTTGTCCTTATTGGTAAAGTTAATTCCTATTATTTTCCCCCTGTTAAGTTCTCTTGAACCCTCTGAAATCAAATAACCAAGAATCTTAAATAACTCAGAACCATTTTTGATTGGGATTGTAATGTGCTGTTTTGCCCTTGCATTTTGGCAAGAATAATCAAAGTATTGCTCTTCTCCCTCAATGGGGATTTTTAGAGGTATTGGAACAGGGTCTCCTATTTTAACCAAATCAGCCCTTTTAGTTATTATCTCTCCATTCTCTGCAATGAAAATTGGATGCTCTGGAGTTACTGTTATCTCTCTGCCATTAGAGAACTTTATTTTTACAAATTTATCAAATGCCTTATGCTTGCTAATTCTGCTCGCCTTCGTTTTGAATATTCTTGTGAAATCTGTTGTGAGAATTTCTATATCAGCAGTAGGAAGGATTAAGCAATCTTTACCTTGTATAATCTTTTCCTTGTTCTCTTCAAGCATTCTTTCTACGAACTCTCCTATTCTCACCTCTTCACCATTTGCTAAGCTGATTATAGTATCATAATGATAACATTGCTGCTCCATTGCCTCATGCATCGCTGTCCTGTCCTCTGGAGCCATTTTTTCAAGCTCGTCTATGCATACTACTCCCCTATTACTCAAAACCATTGCCCCTGCCTCAAGAGCCCAGCCTTTCAGGAACTCATCTCTTACAACAGTTGCAGTCAAGCCAGCGCCTGTTGCTGCCCTGCCTGCAACATATCTGCCTTTTGGCGCAATAGATGAGATAAATTTTAAAATAACTGATTTTGCAACCCCTGGGTCTCCTACAAGAAGTATGTGAATGTCGCCTCTTGCAGATGTTCCATCGCTTCTCGTTTTTTTAACGCCTCCAAACAGCTGCAATACCAAGGCGTGCTTTATTTCATCATAACCATAAACGCTTGGCGCAATTGCACCTGCAAGTTTCTCAAATATCCTTGGGTCAGCGGCAAGCTCCTTTATTTCCCTTTCCTCCTCTTCCTCAACTGCAAGCTCCTCAAATGTTTCTTCAAGCGGAATGAGATTATTTGCTTCTATTGCCAAGTCAAATTTTGTTGATATTGCTCCTGTCTGCAATGGAACAGGCACTTCTTTTAAAACGCCATTTACCAAAACCCTGCTTCCTGGGGTTGTTCGCTCCTCCATTTTTGGGTCAACCAAATCTTCTTTCAGAAATATAGCCATTCTTCTTGGCTGCTCGCCTCCAAATAGGCTTTCAGGTGATTCTTCAATTACTATCCTCTGCGCATCAACCATGTCCTTGCTTACAAGACGGAAATTGCCCCTTCTGCCGCAAGAGCATCTGCTTGGCTCTGTAAATTTCTTGTCAATCTGCAGGACAGAGATTATTGTTCCGCAAGAAGGGCACTCAAATTTTGCGTTTATTACTTGGGGTCTTACATCGCTTGCCTGCCTTATTATTCCCTCAACTGAAATCAGCTGGTTAAGGTGCTTTGCCCTTATGTTCCTTACCATCACCTTCTGGGTTGAAGGCAAATCAGTCAACCTTACTCTCGCATTTGTTGCTATGCCCATTTCATCCAATGCAAGCTCAAGAATCTGCAATAAGTCCTCTGGCGAAAGGAGTATATGGTCTGAAAGCTCGTGGGAAAATGAGGCAATCTCTTGGAAAGAAATCTCAATTGATTTAGTTCCTTTTTTTATTGACTTACCTATGTCCTTCTTGTAATACTCGAAGAATTGCTTTGCCTCTGTAAGAAGATCCTCTGTTTTCATTTTAAAACATAGGGAATGCTACTTATAAATGCTATAAATACGCTTTCCCTATATCTCCCTCCTTAATCCTTAATAAATTTATAGTTGCAACAAAGGTTCATAAATATTTCTATATTTAAGTGTTAGAAATCTTGTTGATAATCCTTATTTCTTGAACGTCTTTGTGACTTCCTTTGTGTTCTTGAGAAGCTGTTTCATTGACTCGTCAAGCTGTTTCCTGTTCTTTGTCCCTGTGCAAACAAGCTTGCCGTTGCTGAAAAGAAGGAATGTCGCGTTTGGCTTCAGCATCTTATACACCAAGCCAGGAAATTGCTCTGGCTCGTATTCTGTATTCTCAAGTGCTAATGCAAGCATGTTAAGGTTAAGGTTCATATTAATGCTTCCAGAGGCAACGATATTCTGGACATTTATCTTGGGCTTTTCTGTTATGTTGATGCCTATTTTCCTTAATTGCCTTATTACTGCTGAAATTACGAGTTTCACCTGTGCAACAGATTTAGTGCCTGTGCATACAAGATTGCCTGAGGAGAATACTAAAACAGCGGATTTTGGCTTTGGAACCCTCAAAACAAGCCCTGGGAACTGCTCTGGGTTATACTCTGTATTGCTCTGGCTTCTCGCAAGTTTCGTCAATGGAACTGGCTTTCCTAGAGAAGTAGTGGCAACTATGTTCTGCACCTTTAGCTTGGACTTTGAATCTGACATTTTTATTATAAAGTATACAAGATAATACAAAAAGGGGTTTTTAAAGGTTTTTAAAGGGATTTAAAAACCTTACTTGGGTAAAGTGCATTGGGGCATAAGAGAAAGGTTTATATCTAAAATTCAATTTTTAGGAGAGTTATATATGGAAAAGAAATATTATTCTTATATTATAATCCTCTTTTTAGTGATAGCCCTCTTTTATTTTATCGTGGATAATAAATCTAAAGCCGATGTTCTAAATAGTTCAAATGAAAGTATCAAAATTAAGCTTGATTCTATGAATAACCTCTCTAAGGAAATTGAGAACTTAAAAAGCACTCTGGAAGAGATAAACAAGACAGTAGAATTTATTAATGAAACGGCAAGAAAAAAAGAGCAAGAATTAATAGGTAAAGATAAAGAACTGAAAATGATGAACGAGGAATTAACCCTTTACGAAACAAAACTTTTGCCTTTGTATTACTTGCCAAATAATTATCTTAATATAACTGTGGGCAGTATTTACGCTTGGGAGGATTTTATGCCTTGTATCTCAATTCATGGCCAAAGTAATTGCAGATACAGAAAACACATAGTTTTTGATTTAGAATTAATAAATAATATAGGATTTGATTTGAATGGATTATACATCCCAAGAGTTAACATTCTAAAAGAAGATAAAGTTGTGGGAAGTTTCATTCCAAGTTTTCAATCTGTTAAACTTTGCTCTGGGGAGGATATAGGAGCAGAAGTGGATTCTATAAACTTATCTAATGGATGCAAACTAAAATTCCAAGCAAGAACATGGTTTTGGGGTAAGAACAGAAGTTATGAGGATTTGCCAGAGTTTGAAGGAAGTATCAAAGTTCAGTTTAGATTTATAAATGATGTATACTATACAGATATTTACGAGACAAATGAAACGACTATAGGATATACTTCTTAATCTCTTTTATTTTATTTGAAGTTATTAACTTAATAGGCGGAGGAGGTAAAATTAAAAAATTATCTCCTGCTGCCCTGCCTTTCATATTCCCTTTTAACTTCTTCAAGAAATGCTATGTCATTAATGGAGCGGTCAGGTCTTAATCTCGTTACTCTCGGGAATCTCAACGCAAAGCCGCTTGAATAGGTTGGAGATTTTTGGATTTCTTGGTAAGTAACCTCAACAACAACCCTTGGTTTTACCTTGACTGTTCTTCCCTGCTCTTCTGTTATCAATGGTTTAAGCATTTTAGTAAGTTCAATAAAACTCAATCCCTCTTCCTCTTTTTCCTTTACACCTGTTCCGACTTTTCCTATCTCAAGGAGTTCGCCTTCATTCTGGCATGACAGGATAAAGCTTGAAAGCCATCCGCTTCTTTTCCCTGTGCCATACTCTGCCCCAGTAATAATCAAATCAAATGTATTCAGTTCTGGCTTAAGCTTAAGCATATAGCCGACTCTTGCACCTGGCTTGTAAGGGGCATTAAGATTTTTTATCATCACTCCCTCCTCGCCCTCTTTTATCGCCTCATTATAAAATTTCTGGGCATCCTTTTCATTTGATGTTACAACCTGCCTTGCGAGCTTTAATTTGAATTTCTCATTCTTGATTATTTTTTCAAGAATCTTTCTCCTCTCAATAAACGGCTTCTTAATAAGGTTTTTTCCCTCATAATACAAAATGTCAAAAACATTCACCTCAACGGGAAGCTCGTTTTGCATCTTGTCTATTTCATATTTTCTTTTTATTCTCTGTGAAATCTCTTGAAACGGGCGATACTTCTTTTTCACAGGTTCATAACCAACTGCCTCTGAATCAATTATGAATGACCTGCCATTGACATATTTCCTGACATATTCAACTACCTCTGGGAATTGCCTTGTCACATCGTCCAGTCTTCTTGTGAATAATTTTATGTTGCCTTTCTCATCCTTGTTAATCATTAATCTGAAGCCGTCATACTTGAATTCAAATGCCGCGGGCTTCCCCACTGTTTCAAATCCCTCCTCAATTGTCTTCACCTTTAAAGCAAGCATAACCTTTACAGGCATTCCTGGCTGCATCTCAATTTCCCTTAATGCATTAAGCCCTTTTCTTGCTGCAAGAAGAACAGCCCCAAAATCGTTTGATAAGTCATATGCCTCCTGCACTGCATTAACGCATTCATCATAAATCTCCCTATTCTCAACCTCGACAGAATTCTTTTCTTTGTTATAGTGCAAGCCAATCCTTTCAGAGAAGCACACCCATATTATTGCATCTCTCAAAACACCCTCGCCAACCCCAATCCTCAACTCCTCAAGGATTGTTCTTATTATGTATCTTGCTTCAAGAGGTGAGGAGGAGGTTAATAATTCGCTGATGAGAGATATCTTCTTCTCAACTGTTCCCTGCCCTGTTATTTCTGCAACCCTTCTTAAATTATCAAATACCTTTGTTGTTGTCAATTTTTTATTGAATAACGTTGCTTGTTTCTTCTTTTCAACAAGCTGTTCAGCAACCCTCCCCAAATCTCCTAGGGATTTCCATTTTTTCTCAACATCTAAAATTGAAATTCCTGTTGCAGATGAGATTGCCTTGATTACAAGCTGTGAAGAAATGCCAATCTCCCGCTCATCATAGGCAGGAAAAACACTCCCTTGTGCAAGATACACTATCTCATTCAAATTCTCGGTTTTTGTCTGTTTTAATAACTCTGACAGAATAGAGGTTTTTTCAAGTCGCTTTGAAGTTCCCTCAAGCTTCTCATAAATTTTTGCAAGAGCCTCATAAAACATACTATCTCAATGCAGGGAATATTTTTAAGGTTTGCCATTAAACAGATAAGAAAGATTTTTATATTCGTAATGCATTGAAAGGGCATGAGGGTTGAGACGGCTATAAGAACAAGGCATTCTATAAGAAGGTATTCTTCAATGAGTTTCCCGCTTGAAAAGGTTATTGAGATTGCCGATGCTGCAAGATTCACACCAAATGCTGGAAATATACAGACAGTAAGATTGGTTCTTGTTTCAGATAAGGATAAGATAAGGCAGATTGCGCAGGCAGCAGTGCAGGACTTTATTGCAGTTGCGCCTTATGTTATAGTTGTATGCTCGGACAATACGCAAGTCAAGAGATTTTATGAAGAAAGGGGTTTAAGATACTCAAAGCAACAGGCAGGCGCTGCAATACAAAATATGCTGCTTAAAGTCACTGAGCTCGGGCTGGCATCATGCTGGGTTGGCGCATTTGACGATAACTCGATAAAAAGGATACTTGTCATTCCTGACAGCTTTGAGGTTGAGGCAATACTTCCAATAGCAAAGAAACCAATTGTTTTCAGGGAGGGCAGAAGAAGAAAGATTGACTTGAAGAATATTTTATCGTTTGACAGATATGGCGAGAAAACATACAGGCCTATAAAAAAGGTGGAAGCAAGATAAAGTGATATAATACAACAAAATTTAAAAAGACGGCAGTTAAAGAAATCTAAGGGAAAACAAAAAATGGGTGGAGGGCATGGCAGTTAAAATGGCTCCTGGTGGAAGAGGATAAAAATAAGGAGAAAATAAAAAAATGGGTGATTCTGCAGGTTAATAATCTAAAATGGCATGGACTGAAGCAAAGGAAACAAAAAGAGAGGATATTGAGAATAAATTAAAGACAATTGGAGGAGATATGCTGAAGATGGAGTATCTTGAAAACTGCCTGAAGCAAAACCAGACGTTTGACGTGAAAAAATTCCTGCATATGAAGGTTGCGGATTTATATGAAAGGAGATTGATGCTTAATGAGGCGATAAAAAATATTGATGCTGCTGCCGAGATTGCTGTAACATTCAGAGAAAAGATTGACTTGTACAAGAAGGAAATTGAGCTTGCAATAAGGCATGGCTCTTATGATGCTGCAGAGGCATCATTCAAAAAGGCAATTGCCGCGGCAAGCAGCAGTGAAAGAGATGACATAAGAAAATACCTCAAGAACGTTTATTTTGCAAGGGCAAACGAGCTTGAGAGAATGCAAAAGAATAATAATGCAATAAAAATCTATGAGCGTCTTCTTGTTTTCGGTTTTGTAAGCGAGGAAGAAAAAAAGCAGATAAACGCCAAGCTTGCGGTTTTATACGGAAGAGTCGGCAAGATACAGGAATCAATGCGTCTGGGCGGATAGCCAAAAAATGGTGATAGCTACTGAAATATTCGTGCTTCTTTATATTTTTGCAATGTACATAGCAATAGCATTCTGGGAGGCAAATATGGAAGGGGAGTTTGGATGGGCTGCAAGGCAATGCGGCTGGGCAGTGGATTTTAAGGTATGGAAACTGACTGCTTACCATTTCTGGCTGTGGCTTGTCACTGTGCCTATGTGTTTAGCGTTGCCATTCGTGATTTTTGGATTTCATAAGACATTAGTCGGCGTTGTGCTGGCTGGATATTTTTTCGGTGCTGTACTCGAAGACTTCACATGGTTTTTCGTAAATCCGCAGGTTCCTTTCCATAAATTCAGCTCAAAATATGTAACATGGTATCCATGGATAAAAATTAAAAGTTTTGAGGTGCCTGCATTTTACGTCCTTTACCTGTTGATAGGAACCATTCTCTGGATATTTTTGGTTTAAATTCTGAGATTTCCAGTCTACTAGAAGATAATTGATACTACTTTATAATTACATCTATCAAAAGGTTTATATAATTTCTTTGATTGTATTGCATATGGGATACAAAAAGCAATTGTCAAAGATTATAGACAGCGCAGTATTATCTGTATTTCAAAGGGCAAGGTATCATAGGGAATTAGGGATGCAATATATTAATTATGCAAGAAATGAGTTGCCTAATGTGCTTCAAGCAACGGGAAAGGAACATTCGTCCTATCTTGAAAAAAATCTTTGCGACTACAAGAACTGGGCATATCTTGATGTGCAGGGACAGGCACTTCTTATAGATATGGACATTTGCAATATTGACATAGAGAGCATGCAGCCAAAACCGAATCAGGCGGGCTTGGCAACTGGCTTGTTATGGTATTCTATCAAATTAGTTGACAATTATATTGATGAGAATTCCTTAAGAAAGAGAGAATTGGAGGATTTCATTTCTTTGGTGCAGGATTCATGGAAAAATGGAAAACAGGTTAAAATCTCCAGTCCTGAAAAGCAAAAGATAATCAACTCAACATCAAGTTTAATTCATTCGGGCTATATTGGATATCCATCCAAGTATTTTGGAAAAATCAAGGACCTATGCGATGCTGACTTATTGTATATCTCCTCCAGCGAGAACAAGGTTGGATCCTCAAAAGAAGTTGGGAGAAAATCTGCTGAATTGACAATTCAATTAGCCAAGCAGTATATCCCAGAGTATCCTAATGGAATGGAGGAGTTTCTTATTGAGCAGGGTATAACAGGAAAGCTTTTTGATGATTTCAAGGACATAAATCTTGACAGGAAATTTAGAAGGGGCTATGAGAATAAGGAGATCCCTAATCTAATGATTCATGGCATTAAACATTTCTACAGGCACTTTAAAGCCCTGCCAACTGCAGAGCAAAAATGGAAAAACATTAATTTTATTGCCCTCGCAGCCCTGTTTCATGTTCGTGAAATTCTTGGTGAAAAGGAAAAGAGTTAATAAATAATTTCTTAAAAGGAATAAAAATAAAAAAGGTGCCCCTCTTGCGAGGGGCAGAATCCAAAAAGACTAAGGGAGAGCATGAATCAGAAACCTCCTGCGGGTTTCCGATACCTTCCCGCATCCAAGTTTCCGACAATTTCTCTGGCTTATCTCATCAGCTCTATGCCCAGCTCTGACATCTCAAGAGAAGGCACAGAGGACTCCATAAGCGGCTTGCCGAGGACATAAGGTGACTTCACACCAGTCATTATTGTTATGACTCTAACCTTTCCCGCAAATTCCTTATTGATCCTTGCGCCTATTATCACCTGAGCCTCTGGGCTGAGATTTTCGGTAACAAGACGACCAATATTGTCAAATTCCTCTAGCTTTAAGTCAGGGCCGCCTGTAATATGTATCAAAGCTCCGGTTGCGCCCTTGTAGTCAACATCAAGCAGAGGATGCGTCAAGGCCTGTCTTACTGCTTCGTCAACACGGCTCTGCGTGTCGCTTTCACCAATGCCTATAACAGCAACATCACCATTCTTCATTATTGCTGAAACATCAGCATAATCAAGGTTGATTAATGATGGCAATGTTATTGTTTCGACAATACCCTTTATCATTGTGCTTGTCAACTCATTTGCCACTGCGAATGCCTGTTCTATCGGGAGATTTCCCGCAATGTCCACTAATCTGTTGTTGTCAATGACGATTACTGTGTCAGTCGCTTCTCTAAGTTCCTGCAGTCCAAATTCCGCCTTGTCAATTCTTGCCTTTTCACAATCAAAAGGCATTGTGACAACGCCGATTGTTACTGCGCCTGCTTCCTTGGCAAGTTGCGAGACTACTGGTGCTGCTCCTGTTCCTGTTCCGCCGCCCATTCCGGCAAGGATAAAAACCATATCTGAAGCCTGAACACATCTCTTCAAGTCAGATATTGCCTCTTTGGCGGCTTCTCTTCCTTTTGCAGGATATCCGCCGCAGCCAAGTCCTCTTGTCAATTCCTTGCCAATGAGGATTTTCTCGTCTGCCTTTGTGACTGACAAATGCAGTGCATCTGTATTTGCACCGTAGATTGTAGCTCCTGTTATGCCCTTGTTGAAAAGCCATGTTACTGCGTTGCAGCCGGCACCGCCAACACCAAAAACCTTAATATTGGCTTTGCCTGCTTTCAGCTCGTCAAAGTTGATGCTGTGAGTTGAAGCATTCTCTATTGCCTCTTTCGCGAAATCCAATACCATCTTTTTGACCTCCTTTTATTTGTATCACAATGCAAAGACATAACCCGTCGCTGTTTTTTGGGCAAGCGAAAGGTTTAAATATATCTTGTGCATTTAATTTTTTAAGAAAAAGGGATGAAGGATTTCACAAATAACTTGAAAGAAATTCACTCTCTTTTCACACACACGAACACACAAATTCAATCTCTCACAAAGATTGAATTTAATAAGAAAGTGGAATTGCTTTTTCTTTATAAATTTTATTAGAAATTGAATGATATTTTTGCAATATATCCTTTAGAGTATATAATATGTTCTCCACATATATTTTTATATTTTTGACACTGCAGAATTAATACATCTTTAGCATTTGGGGGAGAGAATGAGGACTAATGAACTATTTTCCCAAAGGGTAATGAAACAGAAGACAGAAGAAAAGCATCTTGTTTATATTGAACTGCCAGAAAAAACGAAGCAAAGAAAAGAAAGGTTCATAGAAAAAAATCAGCTTCTCCTTTTTCCAGAATCAGAGGTTTCTGCGGGCATAAATCCTGTGAGCGCGTCCAAATTTTGCACATATAAGGGCTGCTCGCGGGCTTATAAGTACAGATATGTAATGCATTTGCCCTCGCCAAAGACAATGCCAAAGGCTTTTGGTTCTGCAATGCACACGACAATCCAGTTTTTTTGGGAGAAAAGGCCAGATTTAGAGGGGCTATTAAAGAGATGGGGGGTGTCTGGGCAAGAACAGCCCATTCAGATATTATATGGAAGAATAAAGACGGCTCCCATGCGCTGTTCAAAGAAAGCGAAGAATTTCCTGCGCAATACACTATAAAGAAGAATATGGGCATAAACATTCTTAATCACTTTTACAATAAAAACTGCAATTCCCCCCAACCCTTTTCAATTGAAAAATCATTCAAATTTCCATATAGGGGATTTATTCTTACGGGCAAATGTGATAAGGTAGACAAGGTTGATGGAAAGATACAGATAACAGACTACAAGACAAATTATGATGTGCCTCTGCCTGTTGAATTGGAGTATAATTACCAGTTTACTTTTTATCACATTGCATTTGAAAGATTGCAGCAGAAAGTTGATGAGCTGATATACTACCATCTCAAAGATAACAAATTATTGCCGACAAAAAGGGGGCAGGGGCATATTGAAGAGCTGCTTGGCGAACTTTATCTCGCAAATGATGGCGTCAAGAATGGGCAATTTGAACCTTTCAGGGGTTTTCATTGCAGATGGTGCGATTATCCTGAAGAGTGCAACAAAGAGGGATATGACAACACACTTTACAAGAAGTATTTCTCGATGAACTGTGCAACAACCTCAAAGCGATGATTCTGCTTTTCGTGGAGATAAGGCAAAAGATAAAGTGGTTTAAAATCACCAGCACAAAATGAATCTTTAAAATTAACCTCGCAGAAATTCATAATCTCGGTGTCTTTTTCAATTCTATATGCGTTGAGCGCCCTTTCTATAATATCTGCAACAACCTTATAACCTACATCGCCTGCTCTGGAAATCTCTCCCCTTCTTTCCCAAATCATTGCCTGCAAAGGGCATTTTAATATAAAAGGTTTTATGTTATGCAAATTATATTTTAAAGAAAGCTTTTTATAGATTGAAGCAATCCTTGATATATGAAAAGGGAAATCAACGCAAATCCCGGAGACATAGCAACAATAAGAACTGACGAGGGGGTAATAAAAGGGAGAATCATAGAATCATACGACAAGGATGTCCTGCTTGTAAAGCTAGAGTCAGGTTACAATATTGGAATAAAGAAAGATGAAATCAAAGGCATTAATGTCGAAAAAAGGGCAAGAGAGGAATCAAAAAAAGAGGAGATAAAGCAGAATACCAAACTGCCTTCTGTAAGTGTTATAATGACTGGAGGAACTATAGCATCAAAGCTTGATTATAATACAGGAGGAGTAAAGTGGCTTATGAATCCTGATGAGATTTTTTCCATTGCGCCGAAGGTTTTTGATATCACGAGGATAAAAATAATTGAAAAGCCGTTTATGCTTGCATCAGAGAATATGACCCCAAAGGAATGGAAGATTCTTGCACAAAAGACAACTGAATTATTAAATAAGCCTGAAAACAGGGGTGTGATAATAACTCACGGGACGGATACACTGCATTATACTGCTGCTGCACTCTCGTTTATGCTGAAAAATGTAAATAAGCCAGTCGTGCTTACATACGCGCAAAGAAGCGCTGACAGGGGCTCAAGTGATACTGCATTAAATCTTACATGTGCGGGAAGGGCTGCATTAAGTGACATTGCAGAGGTAATGCTTGTCGGGCATGCAACTACAAATGATGATTACTGCATTGCAATACGCGGCACAAAGGCAAGAAAGATGCATACATCAAGAAGGGACACATTCAGGCCGATAAACGACTTGCCTATTGCAAAGATATATCTTGATAGGATTGAAGCGCTCCAAGATTACAAGAAAAGAAATGATAATTTGAAAGTCAAGGCAGACACAAAATTTGAGGAAAAGATTGCACTGGTAAAATATTATCCTGGGGCAAAGCCGGATATTCTTGAATTTTATGCAGAAAAGGGTTATAAGGGAATAGTCATTGAAGCAACTGGGTTAGGGCATGTAGCAACAGAGGAGTCAAGGAATAACTGGCTACCTGCAATAAAGGAGTGCATACGAAAGGGGATAATAATATGCTTTGCGCCCCAGACACTATACGGAAGATTAGACCCTTATGTATACAGCCCGGGAAGAAAACTTGCAGACATAGGCGTTATTTTCCTTGAGGATATGCTGCCTGAAACTGCTTATGCAAAATTAGGATGGGTTTTAGGGCATACAAGTTATCCTGCAAAGGTGAAGGAAATGATGCTTGAGAATTATGCGGGTGAAATCAACAAGAGGATAAGCGAAAAAAGCTTTCTTTATTAAAACACCCTCTTTTCTGGTTATACCTTATTTTAGTGTAACTTATTAGTGGTAATAAATAGAAAGGTTTAAAAATATGCTCAACATTAAAAGTTTATGGGGCAATCACCATTGATTCTAAGGAGCTTAGAGAATTTTATTGAACTTGCAAAACCCTTTCTTCCCAAGGCTTTTGGTGGGCAGGGCAAGTCCTTATTTAGTGACACTGCCAGAATAATAGATATAAAAGAGAGTATAACCCCCAAAAATCCCTTAACAATGTGGGTTGGTGAAAACCCTCTAATCTTTCTAGATTGTGGTGCAGTAATTGACTTTGAAAAGTATTTTTATGACAATTCTCTTGGAGTTTGTGGCAAAGACAAGCCACGAGACTGTTCAAAATACCTAGAAACACTATCTTATACTGGGAGGGTTATTATTCCAGATTATATGAAGATGGAATTGGAAAATCATAGAAATTGCCAGATCAATAATGGAAGGAAGGAAATCTCCGATAAAACTTTTGATTCGATAAATAGAATAAGCGCCGACTCAAGCAAGATAATAAAACATCTGAAACCCTCATTAGAGAGAGATAAGATAGGTTTAGATGTTTACTGGGCAACAAAAGAATGTTTCAAGGATAATCACAAAAAGGATTTGTGTGACAGGATTTCTCGCAATGATAGAGACTTAGTTGTTGATGCTATCCATGCAAAAAATAGCAAGATAGAGGGAAAGGAGATTACATCTACTTTAATATTCAGCCCGGACTATCATGTACTTCAATTAGTTCATTTTTTGAAAAATCCAGATTACAATTACCAAGGAATTTTTGCTTTCCCAAGCAGGAGTGGAAAAGATGGAAGATACGACATTCATTAAATATCATAAGATACCTTATTTAGAAGTAGTACCCGAGATACTGGACAAGGAAGTAGAGGTATTTGAGAAACTTGACGGGGGCAACTGCCATTTTAGAAAGATTGAAGGAAGAGTAAGATGCAGCAACAGAGCTAATTTTATAGATGGCAAGGGGTTTGAGAGATTCTGGTTTCCAGAATTCAGGAAATGGGCATTATCGAACTATAGTCTCTATAAGATAGATGAAAATCACGTATTTTATGGTGAATGGTTGGCTAAGCACAATATAGACTATGATAAGGAGCATATAAATAAATTTTATTTATTGGATGTCTTTGACTTAAAATCTGGGAGATACATAAATTATGAGGGAGCCAAAGAGTTAGTCAAAAAATACAGTTTGGAAGACGTACACTTTCTGAAAACTATTGCAAGAGGCAAGATTAATGATAGTGCTTTAGAGAAGTTATTAGAGAAGAGTGATTATTACAACGGGCCTAAAGAGGGCGTCGTTATAAAGGATTACAAAAATGAAGTATTCGCCAAGAAGTTGCATAAGTTATTTGCCGATGACAGGGCTAAAATCGCGCAGGGTGAGATAAGTGATTATAGGATAACAAAAGCCATCCGCCTGTTAGAAGATAATGGAGGCATACCCAATAAGGACAGCGTTGTCAAAATATTATATGAAGATATAAAAGAAGAGTTGGGCATTGAATTGAGCAAACAAAAAATAGATAAAAGGATTACTGAATTTATTTATAAGAAAGCTACAGGTGATTTAGGCAAGCTGATTGAATAAATATTTATCGGAGAAAATGGAACCAGACAATGGCAAAATATACGATTTGTCTGAATTTGTCAAAAAATACAGATGCCATCCTGAAGGTGACTGCGGACCGTCTTGGCTAATGAAGGATATAATAAAACACATAGGCATAGAACAAAATAAACTGGAACACGCAGAGAGAATATCTAAGCCAATAAAAGACTCTTATTTTGGATGCAACAAGGAATGCATGATGAATGGGCTTCTCTACAATATACTTGCAAAAGAGGAAAGAATGTCTCTAAGGGGTATATGCCAGACCCATGATATAGAGGTTTATAAATTCCTGAATGGAGTTAAAGATGAGAATGAAGCTGGTTTAAGATGGGCTAATCCTGAATTCGGGCGGGATGGAAAATCTCTCGCAGAAATCTTTGCCAAAAAGTATGAAGAAATAGAAGAGGAAAGGAAACATAAGCTGAAAGAAGCGAGTGAGTAGAAACTTTTATTAACATTATTAAGCTTTTTCTCTTATGAACATTGATTACAAAAAGATTGGATTAAAGTCAGGAATAGAAATTCATCAGCAACTTGACACAAACAAGCTTTTCTGCGAGTGCCCTAGCGTATTAAGGGTTGAAGAGCCAAATTCTCGGACAAGAAGAAAACTCCATGCAGTTGCTGGAGAAACAGGAAAGATTGATGTTGCTGCTGACTATGAGCACAAGAGGGAAAGGGAATTCGTTTATGAAGGTTATTCAGATTCAACATGTTTGGTTGAGCTTGACGAAGAGCCACCTCATGAAATAAATAAAGAGGCGTTAAGGATTACTCTTCAGATATCTTTATTACTTAATGCAAAGCCGCTTGAGATTACACAGGTAATGAGAAAGACAGTCATTGATGGAAGTAATACTTCTGGATTTCAGAGAACTGTCTTGATTGCAAGGGATGGTTCAGTTGAAACTGCCTCTGGGAAAATTGGAATCCAAAGCATATGCCTCGAGGAGGATGCTGCAAGGATAATCTCTCAAAATGATAAGGAAGTAATATACAGACTGGACAGATTGGGGATTCCTTTAGTTGAGATTGCAACATCTCCAGATATAAAAAATCCAGAGCAGGCAAAAGAAGTGGCTTTGCATATTGGCGAGATTTTAAGGGCGTGCAAAGTGAAAAGAGGGATAGGAACAATAAGGCAGGATGTTAATATGTCAATAAATAATGGTTACAGGGTTGAAATTAAAGGAGTCCAGGAGCCGGCATTAATCTCAAGAACAATAATGACTGAAATAGAAAGACAGCAAAGGGAAAAACTTGAAAGAGGGGAGGTAAGAAGGGCAAATCCCGACGGCTCAACATCTTATTTAAGGCCTCTGCCCGGAGCAGCACGAATGTATCCTGAGACAGATATCCCCTTAATAAAAATTTCAAGAGATACGATTAATGAAATAAAAAAATCACTGCCAAGATTAAAACATGAAATAAGGGTGGAACTTGAATCAACTGGCCTGAATCATGAACTGACAAAACTTCTTCTTCAGGAAAACAAGATTGAGGAGTTCAAGGAACTGTTAAGTGTATACAACAATCCTAATCTTATTGTAAAATTGCTTATACTCTATCCGAGAGAAATTGCAAGCCATGATGGCATTCCTCTTGGAAAAATCAATGAAAGGATAACCCTTGACATAATAGAAGAGCTCCTGTTAAAAACAAAAAAGGGCGAGATTTCAGAAGAGCATATGAAAGCAATACTTTCTGATATAGCAACAGGCAAGCAAATAGGCGAGATAAGAATAGAGAAAACAGATAATAAAGAAATTGAGGAATTTATAGAAGCAACAGTAAAGGAAAAGCCAAATTTATCAATAAATGCCTATATGGGATTAGTGATGCAAAAGTTCGGGGGCAAAATTTTAGGAAAAGAAGTTATAGAAATTCTGAAAAGGTATGTGAAATAAATCACCAAATTTTTTCCTTGTTCTTTAATATTATCCGAAAGAAAGACAAGTAAACTATGATAAGAATCATCCAGCCGGGAATAAGAAGTATGGGCAGCCCAAAAAATTTGATGTTCATAAACAATAAATTCTTATACATCCAGCTTGGCCTGATAAAATCCAAGTTTTCCCAGAGCAAAGATACTATTGCTGCAGTAAGAACTACGGAGATCAATTCTGTCCATTTGCCTTCAAATAAATCTTTTAAAAAACTCTGTTTATGTTGCCTATATTCTATATGCTCCAAAAGGAACCATAGCCCTATTAAACAGAAGCCAAACAATAATGCCCGTATTAATGGATTCCAGTACAGCGAAAATTGATATAATAGTAATGGAATCACCAAAAAGATTAAACCAGTCATGCCCAGATATCTGAAGATACTATTCTCTAGATTGTTTGGAAGCAACCTTTTACCAAATTTGCCGAATTCTTTTTTTGCAATTGTTAATGAAATCCTGAATAAACTTATGTACATTAAAACTGGGATGCCATAACCAACTATAATCCCAAGAGGATAATGAATAATCTGCTTTAGAAGAGGCCAAGAATTGAAATAGGAACTCCACGCATCTGCAATAAAAACACCATAAAATTCAAAGAGTATGCCGATTAGGATTCCTGCCAAGAAAGGATAGAAGAATAATATATGCCTTTTTTTGATTCTGTGCAGGATTGAGTCCTTGTTTATCATAAAGTCCAGAGAATCAAGAAACAACCAAAAGCCTATTGTAAAGAAATAGTGTGGTATAACCAAGCCAAAGGGGTATGCGGGAAGAATTTCTAATAGATTGAGCAAAAATGCTATGACTACAAATGCCAGCCCAATTAACCCGTATTTCCTGAACATGAAAAAGGAAAAGAATTTTTATTTAAAATCCTTTCCATGAAGAGCAGGGGATTTTCCAGCGTTATCTTCCAGCCATGCAGGTGTACAGCAGGATATAAGGCAAAAGCATCTTTTCCTGTTTTCCTTCATAAATCATTTCCATTTTCTTGTTTCTAAGGGCATCGTACTTCTGGCATACAACCTCTGGAGTATCTTTTTCATCGATAATCCCAAAATCATCTTCAAGCCCCATTTTAATCACCTCCTTTATAGCCTCTTTTTTTCATCACAAAAATCTCACAAAAGATTTTTGGGAGACAGAAAACAAAGTTTGTCCTGTTTTCTGTATAAAAATTTTTGAAATTACATTCTATTTTTGGGCACTTTATAAATCTTTCTGGCAAAAAAGCAAACAAAAACTTAATAAATGGAAAATAATTAGTCCTTGTATGGCTAAAAAGAGATTAGCAAGAAAAGAGGTCAAGGCAAAGGGCAAAAAAGGGGTTGCGGCATATGTCCTGTTATTTGTTGCTGTCTTATTCTTGTATGTCAACAGTATCTTTGCAGTGCTTGCGAGAAAACAGATTTCTCTGCTGTTGGAAAAGCAATACGGCATTCCCGTAAGCGAGATAGCACTTGTAACCTACGCAGTGATATGGTTCACAATAGGCACGATATCATGGATAACAAATTACAAGATTGACAAAACAGGCAACAGAAACCAGAAATGGATGCTATTTGTAATGAGCATAATAACAATGATAGCAGGCAGAGTAGAATCTGGAGTAGTAATGCTTATTGCATCAATCCTTTACCTAAGAAGGAAATAACCTCAATTAAGGAAAAGGGATTTTCTACAAAGAGATTTGTTAGTTGTGGATATAGACTAGAGCAAGGGCTATCTCCTTTTTTCTCATAAGTTTTATAAATCTACTGCACTTTTTTATGCCATGGACAATTTCTTATGGCATAAGATAAGCAAAGAAGAGCAGGAAAAGATAAAGAAGGAAGCAAAAGCCATAATGGACAATTTTGGAAAGGCGCTAGAAAAGGTTGAGGCAGAGGTTAGCGGAGATTCTTCTGTAAAAAGAAAACTTCAGACAAGAAAAGAAACCCGCGCACACTCAAAGAAGGAATTTAGGGATATTTTCTTTGAGAATGCCCATTCAAAATCCCAAGATTACATAAAGGCGGAAAGGGGAAAATGGAAATGAGAATAATAATAGCTTCTGGTCCCGTTATAATAGAAAAAGGAAAGTTAATGGTAAATAAGGATGACAAAGATGATTTCTACAAATTACCTGGCGGTACAATTGAAGAGGGCATTGAAGATTTAGAAAAGGCATGCCATAGAGAAGTAAAAGAAGAAAATAATGCAGAGATTAGAATAATAGAACCGTTACATCCAATGATACTATGGAAGAACCCTCAAACCAAAGAGAAGATGGTAATACTCCTAATCCATTACTTGGCCAAATTAAAGAATAAAAAAGGCATAAAACCCATTCCCCCTATCAAGGAGATTAAATGGCTTCCTTTAAAAGAAATCAAGCGGGGAAAATATAAGGTTGCGCCAAACATAAAATTCCTAATAGAAAAAGGTGATATAAAATAGCAAAAATAAATGTAAGAGAAAAATTGCAATTGATAAAATCTGGCAACTTAACAGCAGAGCAGAACATAGGGAGTTTTCTTGAGAAAATAAAAAAAGAGGACAAGAAGATAAACTCATTCCTGCAAATCAACGAAGATGCTATAAATGAAGCAAAAGAGGTTGACAAAAAGATTAAAGGGGGAGGGGCAGGAAAGCTCGCAGGGCTCGCAATTGCTGTCAAGAGTAATATAAATGTTTATGGTTTAATTGCATCATGCGCATCAAAAACGCTTGAGGATTACAAGTCAGCATATGATGCGACAGTTATCTCAAAGATAAAAAAAGAGGATGGGATAATAATCGGCATGACAAACATGGATGAGTTTGCATGTGGCTCATCAGGAGAGACAAGCGCATTCGGACCGACAAAAAATCCTGCTTATCCCGCAAAAATTACGGGTGGCTCAAGCTCTGGAAGTGCGGCGGCAGTTGCGGCAGGTTTCTGCGATTTGGCATTGGGGAGCGACACGGGCGGAAGCATAAGAAATCCTGCATCCCATTGCGGAATTGTCGGCGTAAAACCAAGTTATGGAAGAGTTTCAAGATTCGGATTGATTGACTTAAGCATGAGCTTGGACCAGATAGGAACATTCAGCAAGGATGTCTATGGCTCTGCATTATTGACAAGTATAATTTTAGGAATAGACGAGAATGACCCTACAACATTTGATGAAAAGGTATTTCCATATCATGAAATGCTTGAGATGCCCAAGGGAATAACTATTGGGGTATCTGAAGAACTGAATGCACTAACGACAGACAAGAGGATTGGAGAAGAAATAAATTCATTGATAAAGAAGTCATTAATATATGGATGGAAAACAAAAAACATTCGGTTAAAACATGTTGACTTGGCTGTCCAGACATATTATCCCCTGTGTTATGTTGAATTCTTTTCAGGCACGAGAAAATTCAACGGCAGGGCTTATGGAAAAAAGATAGAGGAAGTTGCGGGCCCGGAAGTATTAAGAAGGATTCTCGGAGGAAGTGAGATTTCAAGGGAAGAATATCATGGATTGTATTACAGGAGGGCATTAAAGGCAATGAACCTTATCAGAACTGATTTTGAGAATGCATTCAAGGAATGTGATGTCATGATTTCAGCGACTGTTCCAAGATTGCCCCATAAAATAGGTTCAAAAATTTCTGTTGAAGAGATGTATGGCTATGATGCCCTGACAATCCCCGCAAATCTTGCTGGAATATGCGCAATTAATATTCCAACGGCAAAAATAGACAACTGCCCTGTCGGAATGCAGATTATGGCACCTGCATTCAAGGAAACAAGGATGTTTCAGGTTGCAAGAGCGCTTGAAACTCTAAAAGAAAGGTAAATCATAAAAATCCTTGAGTTTTACCACACACTAAAGTGTATGGTTTGTTTTGGATTTTTTCAGCAGTTTATTTTTTTCTGTATTAAATTATCTTTGTGTTGTTTATAACAAGGGAAAACTTGCAGCCAAGGAATTCTGATGCCTTCTTCATAATCATCATCCTGTCCAGAAATATCTCAAAATATTCCATTATCGGGGAAAACTTTGTGTCAATGCTCAACTCAAGTTTTATGCTCCCTTTTCCAATATAAACAAATGACTTTGAGACGGCATAATTAACCCTGTCATGAATGTCAAATGTTGCAGGATTCGTATTTTTAACCCTGCTTTTATGAACATCCGCCTTGTCTGCGATTATGACTGCAGAGGTTATCGTGCTTATAGGAATGCCATCTTCTATCTCCTCATGATTTGCAATTGCAGTCACTATTTCGAGCAAGTCGCTTATACCCATACCCATCTCATTAAGAATACTAAAAGAAAGCAATGCTCCAGATTGCGCGTGGTCTTTTCTGCTCATTACATTGCCAATGTCATGAAGGTAACCTGCAATACTCGCAAGCTCCGCCTCTTTGCCAGAATAGCCCAGCTTAAGCATAACATTCTTCGCTATGTCTGAAACCAATTTCGCGTGCCTTGAACCATGCTCTGTATAGCCAATCCTTCCAAGATATTCGTCTGACTTTTTGATAAGCTCTATTACTTTTGGATTATCCTGCACATCTTTCAATGAAATCATGCAAGAATCAAACAGGAGAGATATAAATAACTTTTCTTTTGATTTATTGTTTTGGGGCAAGTTTTTTAAATTTCTTGTCCATAGGGATATTATGGGACTTAAATTCGGCATGGCTGAACTTGAATGGCTTGGGCACTCGTCATTCAGGATAAAATCTGCAGGAAAGATTATTTACATAGACCCTTACCAGATTAATTCTGAAGAAAAAGCAGACTTTATCTTTATAACACATTCCCATTATGACCACTGCAGCATTGCGGATATTACAAATCTCTCAAAAGATAGCACAACTATTATCTGTCCTCCTGACTGCCAGTCTTCAATCACAAAAGTTCAAAAGAAAATAAATATGCAGCTAATAGAACCAGAAGACAAAATAAGGATTAATGGCATAAAGATAGATACTATTTCTGCTTACAATAATGCAAAGCCATTTCATCCCAAGTCCGAAGGGTGGGTGGGGTATATTCTTTCTATAGAAAACATTTCAATATACCATGCCGGTGACACGGATTTAATAAAAGAAATGGAAAGATTAACGGGATATGCAAAACAGGGCAATAAATTTATTGCATTGCTTCCGATTGGAGGCAAGGTAACAATGAATATTGATGAGGCAGTTGAGGCTGCAAGAAAAATTAATGCAGACATTGTGATACCGATGCATTACGGTTCTATAACTGGAAGCAAAGAGGACGGCAAAAGGTTTGTCGAGCTTTGCAAGAGTAAAGGGATAAATGCTGAGGTTCTTGAAAGGGTTTAAAAATGGGAATAAATCTAAGGGGGCATCATCTTATATGCCTTAATTTCTTCAAAGGCAAAGGATACGACAAGGAATTTAGAGATTATTTGTCTATGTTAAAGAAGCATATTAAAAATTCCGAGATAGAGATTGTTAATGGTGCTGATGATGTTTGCAGGAAATGCCTTTATCTCAAAAACAAAGAATGCAAATATAATCCTAATTCTGAAAAAGAAATAAAAGAGATGGATAGAACAGCAATTAGATTATTGAGTATCAAACAGAAAGTGGTTAAATGGAAGAAAATAGAAGAAAAGCTTCCTAAGATATTCAAGGATTGGTCCGCCTACTGCAAAACCTGTGATTGGGCGAATGATTGCAAGGAAAATGGGAAATGGAGGAAATTAATGAACTTAAATGAAATTTACAAATGAAAAGAAGATTCAGCTTGCAAAACAGGACAAATCAGATAAAGGGGACTGGGATAAGCCTATTCTCGCTCTAATAAAAAAGATAAACTGTGAAGAGGATTACTACACAACAAGCAGCTGTTCTGGAAGAATTGTTCTCATAAAGGGCAAAGATAAAAAACAGGAGGGTTTATTCCTTTTCAGGACGCATGAAAAAATTTCTTTTCTGAGATCAAAAAAGACGGTAAAAGATGCTGCACATAGGTACAAAGGAGTTGTTTATTTCAAACAGGAATCTTGCATTTTGCATGTTGCATGTTCATCACTTGACAAAGCACAGGAGATGTTAGACAAGGCAAAGCTTGCTGGCTGGAAAAAATCAGGAATAATTGCATCAAAAAGAAGGTTTGTTGCTGAACTGTCAAGCACAGAAAAAATAGAGATGCCTGTTACAAACAAAGGCAAAATTCTCGTTTCAGATGAATTACTAAAACTTCTCGTTAAAGAGGCGAATAGGAAGCTTGAAAGGGGCTGGGAAAAGATTAAAAAGCTTGAAAGGATGATTTAAAAATAAAATGGTTAGCTTAAAGGGTTCGCAAACAGAGAGGAGTCTCCTGAAGGCATTTGCCGGAGAAAGTCAGGCAAGAAACAGATATACTTACTTTGCTTCAGTCGCAAGAAAGGAGGGTTATGAGCAGATTTCCGCAATATTCCTTGAAACAGCAGACAATGAAAAAGAGCACGCAAAGGTTTTCTTTAATTATCTTGAAGGAAGTGATGTTGAGATAACTGCAACTTATCCGGCAGGAATGATAAAAACAACAATTGAAAATCTTGATGCGGCTGCTGAAGGCGAGGCATTGGAATGGGGCACAATATACCCTGAATTTGAAAGGATAGCAAGAGAGGAAGGTTTTGATGAGATTGCCGGCTCATTCAAGGAGATTGCAGAGGTTGAGGAGCAGCACGAAAAGAGATACAGGAAATTATTAAAGAATGTTGCAGAAGGCAAGGTTTTCAGGAAACCAGAAGTTGTGAGGTGGAAATGCAGGAATTGCGGTTATGTTCATGAGGGAAAAGAAGCGCCAAAAGAGTGCCCTGCATGCAAACATCCACAGTCTTTCTATGAATTATTGGCAGAGAACTATTAGGAAAGTTTATATATAATTTATTCTTTAGATTTAAATGCAAAGACTCCAATTAAACCAGTTTTGGTATCTATATTAGTTGGAAGTCCATTTTTTCTCTATGATTTAATAAAGGTTAAAAAAATGTCAAAAAATATTGTTATTGTAGCGGGTCCTTGTGCAGTGGAATCTGAAGAGCAGGTATTCGAAATGGGCTACAAGATAAAAAATATTAGAGATATAGTAAAACCTTACGGGATAGATATTTATTTTAGGGGGGGCGCATGGAAACCAAGAACTGAATATTTGGAAAAGAATAACAGTATAAAGAAGAAGATATTTGAGGGTATGGGAGAGATAGGATTGCAATGGCTTTCAAAAGTTGCAAAGGAATATAATTTGCCCATAGTATCAGAAGATATGTCTGAAATGGATATAAGACATTTTTTCAGATACCTTGAACCTGAGAGGGATTATATTCAGATTGGGGCAAGAACATCCCAAGCATTCGCATTGCTCTACGAGGTAGGCGGTACCCCCTTTGGAGTTGTGCTCAAGAACGCCACTCACGGCATTGATAGTAAGGAAGTTCAAGGTTCACTTGAGAGGTTTCTAAAGAACAGACAGAAGGTTTTTTGCATTAGGGGTCAGAAGAAATTTATTCATCCTGATGGTAAGGACTCTCCTGAACACATAGCCTATATGGAGAAATTGCTGAATGAATCAAATCAGAGTAAGGATTCAAGAAATCTAAATAATATAGAAACAATCAATGTGCTAAGAGATATAGACTACTTCAAAGAGAATAAAATCCTCTTTTGTTATGATCCAAGCCATATATGGGGAGGAAAAACACACGAAATGAGAGGAAGGATAGGAGAATATGCAATCAAGGCTGTTAAGGAATATGGATATGATTGGATAATGATAGAAGTAAATGATAAGTCTGCGACTGCCAAGTGCGATAGGGAACAGGCATTGTTCACTACAGTGAATGGAATTGATTGGTCCCAGACATTTGTAGGGGAAGAGCCCCCTGAAGATAAGAAGCCTCTAACATTGGTAGATATCGTAAGGGAATTAATAAATATTCAAATATCAAGAGGAAAGGTTAAGATAGACAAAAAGATAAAAGAAGTTGATGGGGATAAATTGAATAGTATAAGATGGGATATGTCCCCCTAAATTTATAAAAACCTTCCAAAACCGCTATCTTTAAAATATCCGCTTTGTAATTAATGATATGCTAGAGATAGGCAAGAGCTATCTGGGCAACCTGAAAAGAGTCAGGAGTTTAGTTGAACGAGCTATGAGCATAAAAAAGGGAAAACTGCAAGAGGATTTGGGCATTTTAATCACTCCTGCAAAAGAGGATGCCTTATGCTATGAATGCACCGGGCTCGTTAGAGGGGATGGAATCAATGTATTGATACTTAATCATAAAGGATTAATTGAAAGAGAGGAGTATAATTTCCACAGGTTTCATTATGCAAAAAACTGAATAAGAGAAAAAAATTATTTGATAAGACAAAAAATGGTAAAAATAGGCTTGGAGGTTCATGGATATATTGTAAGCAATGAGAAGCTATTCTGCAGATGCCCTGCAAATTACAAGAAAGGAGTAAAGCCAAATACAAACATCTGCCCTGTCTGCACTGGCTATCCTGGAAGCAAGCCAATGCTGCCTAATGAGGAGGCATTCAAAAAGATAATTGCAATAGCATTAATGCTGGGTTGCAGGATTTCTGAATCATGCTTAAAATGGCAACGCAAGCATTATGACTGGCCCGACCTGCCAAAGGGCTATCAGGATACAATTTCGGGCGCATATTCCATTCCAGTAGGAGAAAATGGGAACTTCTTGGGTATAAGGATAAGGGAGGTTCATCTTGAAGAAGACCCTGCAAAATGGGACCCTGCAACAGGTTATATTGATTTTAACAGGTGCGGTTTGCCCCTTGTTGAGATAGTTACAGAGCCTGATTTCAAGTCTTCAGATGAAGCGAGGGAATGGCTAAAAAAATTGATTACAACACTCTCATACATTAAGGCACTGGAAAAGGATGCAGGAATCAAGGCAGATGTCAATGTCTCAACTTCAGGAGAAAGGGTTGAAATAAAAAATGTCAACAGCTTTGAAAGCATTGTGAAGGCAATTGAGCATGAGATAAAAAGACAGGAGAAGGAAACAGATTCTGGAGGTAAAATAAAAAGGGAAACAAGGGCATTTGATGACAAGAAGGGAATAACCATATTAATAAGGGAAAAGGAGGAGCAGGCGGATTATAGGTTCATTCCCGACCCTGACTTGCCTGTAATAGGAATAAAAAAAGAGCTCGTTAATGAGACACAGAAAAATCTTCCTGAAAGGCCTCATGAAAAGACAGAGAGATTTGTGAAAGAGCATGAGATAGAGAAGGAAATAGCAGAAATCCTTAGCAAAAACCGAGAGATTGCAGAATTTTACGAGGAAATTCTCAAGTTTGGAATTGAGAAGAAACTAGCTTCATACTGGGTTGTCATCGAACTCATAAGGGTATTAAACTGGAACAAAAAATCGCTTGAAGAAGTGGATATAAAGGCAGAGCATTTTGCAGAGCTCTTAAAGCTTGTGCAGGAGAAGAAAATAACCGAAACTGCCGCAAAAAATTTATTGAACGAGTTTGTTCCTAAATCATTCTCGCCAAAAGACAAGCTCAAGAATATCGAGAAGATAAGCGACGAAAATGAAATTGAAAAAATATGCAGTGAAGTATTGAAAAAAAATTCAAAGGCTGTCCAGGATTATAAGAATGGTGGGCAAAAGGCACTTGACTTCCTTATAGGGCAGGTAATGGCTGTAACAAGGGGCAGGGCAGACAATAAGATAACCAGAGAAGTTATAATAAAATTGATTTCTTAAAAATGGAATTCTTAGAAGCATTTATAGAAGATTGCAAATATTATGATATTAAAAGGGTAGAGGTAAAAACAATTGTGAAGAGTGTTAACCTAAAGAATAAAACAATTCTTGATATAGGAACAGGAATAGGCAGACTTGCTTTCCCTTTATCAAAATATGCTAAAGAAATAATTGCGTTAGAGAAGGACAGAAGATTTAAGAGATACTTTGATGAGCATAAAAATAGAAAAATTAAATTTGTTAACCAAAGCGCCGAGAAATTTCTGGGAAGAGGAGCAAAATTTGATGTTATTTTACTTGCTTGGCCAACAATAAAGTTTAGATGTATAAGTTTAATAAAAAAAGCTGTGACTGAAAACACAAGATTTATTTTTATAACTTGTGATAATAATTCAGATTTTGAAAAAACAATAAATAAATTAGAAGGGGGCAGTTCATTTGATAGAGACATAAGAAACAAGAAAAAATTTATTAGTCTTTTACCCAAAAATTTTAAAATCATTTCAAGGAAGACAATAAATACAGAGTATGTTTACCCTAGTCAAAAGACAGCGTTCAGAGTCATTAAAAATTCAATGAATTTATGGTTTAAAACAAAATTTAACAAAGAAAAAGAAGAGAAGCTTAAAGAAATAATAAAAAAACATAAAAAAGATAATAAGATTATTTTCAGAGAAAAAATTTGGTTTTATTTAATGGCAAATGCAACATGAAGAGATTCTCAAAAAGCTCAAGTCATCATCAAATCCAAAAAATGTAGAAGGGATGGCAAGATTTGGCATCAACCCAAACAACACTTACGGCGTTTCTATTCCTATTCTGAGGAAACTTGCAAAAGACATCGGAAAAAATCATGAACTTGCACAGCAGCTCTGGGCATCAAGAATCCATGAAGCAAGGATACTTGCAGCAATGATTGATATCCCATCAAATGTTAATGAAAAACAGATGGATTCCTGGGCAAAGGACTTTGATTCTTGGGATGTATGCGACCAAGTCTGCATGAACCTTTTTGACAAAACCAAGTTCGCATATGCAAAGGCAGTTGAATGGAGTTCGCGAAAAGAGGAATTTGTAAAGCGGGCAGGATTTGCAATTATGGCTTCGCTGGCATTTCATGACAAGAATGCAAAAGATGCTGAATTGATTAAATTCATGCCAATAATAAAAAGGGAATCCATTGATGAGAGAAATTTCGTGAAAAAGGCGGTTAACTGGGCATTAAGGCAGATTGGAAAAAGAAATTTAAATCTTAACAAAGAAGCAGTAAAAACATCAAAAGAGATTTTAAAACTGGATTATAAAAGCGCAAAATGGATTGCAAACGATGCAATCAAGGAACTGACAGGCAAATCAATCCAAGATAGATTAAAAAGAGTATGATTCTTTTTAGATATTATTTAAAGAACGCCAAAAAATTCAAGAATTGTGTAAATCATCCCCAAGAGGAATATCAAGATAAGAAGGGCTGAAACAATTTTATTCGCTTTGACAGAGTACTCTGGTTTTCTCTCGCCTAATTTTTTCGCCTTGTTAAACATCAGCACAATCAAGATTCCCTCGAGAGTCATTGCTATCCCCCCAGTTATCCCGATTGTCTTGAAAAACCTGTCCTGCTTCACAAAAAGCAGGATAAGAAAAAAGATTATCAATGGAATGAAGCATGCAAGAAACCACGAGATTTTTTCTTTTATCTTGTAATCATAATTATACATCTCTTTTAAACCTAGACCAAGAGCGAAGAAGGATGTCGCCATCGCAAATATCGCAAAAATATTTCCAAGCAACAGCATCATATTGCCAAATTTTGCGGCGAGGCATACAACTGCAATTTCAGTTGTGGCTTTCCCGCAGGCGCCAACAACAGCAAGCGAAAAGATAAAGTAAAGAATAACGGGAATCAAGCTGCCTATTAATACTGCCTTCTTTAATTTCTTTCCATTTTTTAATCCTTCCCTCATTTCAGGGACTGCAACTGCCCCGGCAAGAGCAAATAGTACAACTCCATAGGGAACAAATATCTTTGAAAAGTCAAACAAAAGCACATTGCTGGCATCAAAATGGAAAAAAGCAAGCACTGAAAGCAAAAATAAAATAAACAGGACAATGCCCATCATAATGAATTCCGATTCTTCCACCCTTCTTATCCCGAAATAAACAATTGAAGAGCCAAATACGAAAAAGAGCAATGTGAATATAATGTCTGTTCCTATAACAAGCCCTAATATGTTAAAAGAGATATTTTGTATGCCAAAAAGGGCACTAAAGCTTCCTCCTATCCCTATAAGATAAGCGATTAATGCCCCATAATTCCCAAATACCATGGAAAAAGTCATTAATCTTCTCCCGCCGCTTCCCAAGTACTTTTGTGCATATCCGGTAAGCTGGTGCTTCTTTCTTGTCCTTAAAACTACCTCTCCAATGTAAAGATACGTCAGAATAGACGCTATTCCTAATGCTAGTAATAGTAATGCGCCAGTCAGGAAACCCGCCTTCATCATAGCATAGGGAATTGCAAGCACTCCTGCACCAACTATCGTCCCTGTTAAAACTGCAACTGCTTCGCCTAATTCAAGAAACCCCTTTTTCATATGACTGAATAGAATTAATTATTTAAATGGCTTTTGCTTTTTTGTATGAACAAGGGCCTATGAGGTAATGGATAGCCCCCGGGGCTTCGGACCCCGTCGTGTCGGTTCGAATCCGACTAGGCCCATATCCTATTCTTGAAAAGTATTATCTTTTGGAATATCCTTGCATACCAAGGCATATTTGTTACTGTGATATCATAAACCCTTCCGTCCTCGTAAATATTTCCTCTTAAGTCCCTGCATTCAGCTTTAACATCCAGCTTGTTTGATAATGCATCTCTGCCCTTAAAATCAAAAGAATAATCTTCGAGCTTGTCTATATCGCCAAAATCAAAATTAATCCCATTTATACTAATAATTGCACTCCTGCATATAGAGTTTGTTTTTAATGAGAGAGTAGTGTTTGTGCCTGTGTAGCTTATTTGCTTAGGGTTTATATCAATAATCTGCAGATTGGGTTTTGCAAGCAGATTTACAGGAATGAACTGGGTTTTAGTGAGATTCTCATTGGTTAACTTGGCGACATATGAAGTCTCATTCTCTTTAAACCTAAAATCTTTGTAAGCTCTGCCATTAATCGGTAGATTGAATAAGTCGCACTGATTTTTTATGCAAAGGTTTAGATTCTCAAGCATTGCATTTGAATTGCTTGATACTGTGCAGTTTATTATTATCTCCTCTCCATAGTAATAATCATCAAGAGGCATGCAGTCTATAGATGCATCATATCTATAATCTACTTCTGATTCTGTCAATGATGCAACCAAATCTTCTGCTGTTTCAAGGCTCATTTTCTCATAATCCTGCGAGAAGTCCAGTGAATAAACTGCAATATCGTTGAATGAGGTTCTTACTTCAATAGCCGCTGTATAAATATAATTCACATCTGCCTTAGGGATTGTCATAATGAAAAAAGAGGTTTTTGTTGTCATGGGGGGGACAAGAATATGCATTGAATTCTTGCCAACAAGCCCGACTCCTTCGGAAATGTAAACCTGCAACGGAAGATAATAGTCATTCTTATTCTTCATTGAGAGTTTCAAAGGAAGAAAGGACTCTGCACCAATCTCATCTTTTAATGGCTGGATGCTGAATTCAAACAGGCCTATCCCATTTAGTTCATCTGTTTTTCCAACGACGCTTGAATTCAGGCTTAAGTCAGAGGTGGTCAGATTTGAGGAGGTGTAGCGATACTTCACATTTGTAATTTTTGCATCATAGGTTTTTGATAATGCAACATGAGTTGCATCGAGCCAGCCAAACTGCCCAAAGGTTGTGTCAAACGGAATCCATTCTTCACCATTATAAACCTCTGCCCATGCATGATTGCCAAACTCTTTATTAATATTAGAGTATGCAACTCCTGACACATATCTCGCTGGAATGCCCAATGCCCTGACAAGAGCCAAAAACAGGACTGTATACTCATCGCAGACTCCCTTTTTGTTTTTCATTACCCATGATGCCTTCTCCTGCGAATTGGCAAAGTTCATGTCATACGTCATTGTATCATAAACATAGAAAGCTATTTCATGAACTGCCTCAAACCAGTCAGTTCTTCCTGCAACAAGCTCATTTGCCTTCTGCACTATCTCGTCATTTATGTCTAGATATTCCGTTGCGCTCTTGTATTCTTCAAATCCCCTGATTTCAGAAGGGAAAGGGATATGCCCAACCTGAGAGATATAGAAAGAGGTTTTGATTATTGCATCCCAGCCAAATGCTGCATTGTCCACTGAACTCCATTCATATTTCATAGAGTCATTCTGCTCTTCTATTGCTCCCGGACCCCTGATAATAAAATCTGTTACATCCTGCCTCAAATCATTCTGGGGGAAGAGGTTTAGGTATGCATCAACATTTGCTTTCTCATTCAACGCAAAAGACGTATTAAATGTTAAGTTAATAATCAGATTGCCGTATTTATTTGGTTCGTCTGCTTTTGCATATACTACTGAAAAAATCAAGAAAAGAGCAAAAGCGGCAAAAAAGAAAATTTTTTTCATTCTACAAAAGTTTTTCAAGATTTTCCTTTAATCTTGGCAAATCTATAACAGATAATTTTGCGGCACATGCATTCCTATGACCGCCACTCCTGCCGTCAATTCCTTTCATTGCTTCTGCAACCTTGTCCCTTATGTTGATATTTGCCCTGAAGGATACAGTTGCCTCATTCCCCTTTAGGAATGCGACACAAATAATCCTGTCTGGGAACAGGTAAAAGAGTTCATTCGCCAGTTCCCCAGAAATGCTTAAATCTCCGCCGTACTGAAAGAAGAGAATCTTCCTTGCTGAAAGCAAGCGTGCCTTTTCTATGAGTTTTGTGTACTTCCTGTTTATCTGATTATATCTGAAATATATGCTGCTCGTTTTGCTGTTCTCCTCAAGCAGTTCATAAGGTGATTTTATTTGGACAAGAAACTTAAGCATCTTTATGACATTGCTTGTTTTGTCTTTCAAGGCAAAACTTAGTATTTTCGCAATCTTGCCTATCTGCGTCTTATACAGCGCTTCTGACGCGTTCTGCACATTGCCAAGGAATAAATCAGGATACTCTCTCGCGAATTCTGTATGGAATTCTGGCAGGAACCAGTCGCCAAGACAGCCAAACAATGCTATCCATAAGTCCTCTTTTCTTGCTGCAATCTTATAGCACCAATATGCAACCGGCTCATTTGTCTTCTGCTCGTTTAGCAAAGGATTAAAGTAGTAGATTTCCTCATTAATCTGCTGTGGGGGATGATGGTCAATCCACACGAGCTTGATTCCAAGTTGTCTTGTAGCCTCAATAAAGAGAGGGTCAATTAGCGGCTTATCCAGAACAAATACGCAATCGGGCTTGAACTCATGCAACTTCCTTATATAGGTAGAATTAAGCTCCGGGAAGGATTTTATCACAACACCCTTGCCATTATTGATGCATCTTCTCAAAAGAAGAAAACTTGCCAATCCATCAGGGTCATTATCAAAAAAGAATAAAGGGTTCTGCGAAGAATCCAGTAATTCCCTCACCTTTGAAACATCTTTTAAGACAAGCATTTTAGATTTTTTTTCCAAGCATCACTTGTTCTTTCATGTCCACAAGGTCCTTTTGGAATTTCGCTGACTTCTTCTCGTTTTTGATTATTTTCTCAAGATTTTCGAGCGGAGTTTCCAATAATGCACTAAAATTCTTAACCTCCTTTACAATTCTCCCTATTTCAACCGGCGTAAGCTCTGTCTTATGAAGTATTCTATAGCCCTTATTAACTACTGCATCACTCTGAGAATAGCCAAGAGCAATCATCATATTCTGTATTTCAAGCAATTCCTCAAATGATAATATGCTAAGCAGATTTTTTGTCTTTTTTGTCCTTAGCTTTGTGTAGTCGCTTATAACAAGAAGCTCTTCCTTTTCTACATCCTTGATTAATTCTCTCAGCCTCATTCTTATCAGAATGCCTTCCCTTCCAAGCTCTATAATCTCCCTTTTTATTATTGAAGAAATCTTCAGTATTATCTCTGCCCTCTGTATCAAGAGGCATACATCATTAAGATTTGTAAGATTCGTAAATTCCAGGACATTGAGATTGAGCAAGAGGTCCTCAAAAATCTCGCACTGCTTTTCAAGTATTTGCAATGATTCTGTCGCCCTGCTCAGTATTTCTGAAGCATTTTTAACAAGGTATTTCATGTTATCATAGTATATCGTGACTGTGCCCCTTCTTTCAGAAACTGCTATTGTGATTGTTTTCAACTGCCTTGCAGTTCTCTCTGCCGCCTTATGCCTTGTTCCTGTTTCTTTTGTGGGAATAGTGATGCTTGGGGCAAGCAGGGTATTTGCATAAAGTATCTTTTTCATGTCTGATGAGAGTATAAGAGCGCCATCCATCTTTGAGAGCTCAACTAATCTTTGGGGTGTGAACATGCAGTTTACCCTAAAACCACCTTCTATTATTTTGTCCAAGCCATTGGCATCAACAACTATCAATGCGCCATTCTTTGCCCTTACAATGTCTGATATTGCGGCACTTAATGCAGTTCCTGGAGCAACTAATTTTATTATGCGCCATAACTCCTCCTGCCCTTGTGTTTTCTGTATGTCCAGAATCTTAAAGTCCTTTTCAGAAAGCCTGCTTGAATCCTCTTTACTCGCCTTTTTTTTGCCTTTGCTCCTTGTCTCTTCCTTCTTATCATCCGCCACATCAGAGCCGTTATCAATAGGAATAACAGGAAGGTCTGTACTCTCTGCGGCATTATTCTTCTCTGCATTCTGCATAACCTCTTTTTGCTCTTCTGCCATTTTCGTTTTTATTTAAGGATATTTTTAAAACTTCTTATGGGGATTTTTGATTGATTATTTTCTCATGCATAAAAAATATTCTACTTCATCATACATGCAACAGGGTATATTTGATTTGTGCGCTTCTTTCACCTCGATTATTCTCTTGCTCCTATACCTGCATTTTGCCTTATCAGCCCATATTGAAAGGGGAATTGAGCAATATGACTGTCCATTGCAATTTCTCTGCATGTTGAATTTATTATCATTAAGGCAGTTCTTTATCAGCCAAAGGAGATTCCCCATTCTTTAATCAAAAAATTTAGCAAAAAAGAATTATTTGGCATGCATAGTAAAAAGCCGCCATATATTTAAATTTTTTTAATCAAAAATTCAATCAACAATCTCTGTTTTCAGCCTCTTTAGCCCGCAGAAATCCGTCGAATAATTGTATGCGCCTGCATTCAGAAAAACTATCTTGTCTCCTACCTTTTTCTCGTTTAATCTTGCCTTGTACCTGAATATGTCATCTCTTGCAGGGGTATTTCCTTTGATAATGTACTCTCTGCCTTTTTTTTCACTCCCGTTAATTTCCCCCTTAACAAGAAGCCTTATGTCAGTAAGCAGGGTGTCAAGCTGTGAATTATAGAGCGAGCAATTCAGCACGATATTATCATCATAAATCTGGATTATTTCTGCAACAAGATTTATGCACGGAGCGGCTATAAACCTCCCTGGCTCTGCAATAACCTCTATTCCCCTTGCAACAAGCCAATCCCTCACTTCTACAAGTTTCTCTTTTATGTAGCCAAGAACAGGGGAAACATAATTGCGGTATTTCACAGGATATCCGCCGCCCAAATTTACAAAATCAATCATCTTCAGCGCATCCTCGGGCAGTGCATCCTGTAACTCATTCTTTATTTCCCATTCGCTTGCGTTCTGGCTTTTGCGATGTATGTGGATACCCAATTTTGCAATATTCTTGTTGCCTCTGACACTCTTTATTGCCTCGCATACCCGAGCAGAGCTCATCCCATATACAAAATATTTCCCTGTCTGAATCCTGTTCTCGCGAAATTTCATCCTCAATGCAAGATTAATGCCAAAATTGTTTTTATTCAGAAAATTAAGTAACTCTTTTAAATCAACCTCGCTATCAACAACAAACTTTCTTATCCCCCTTGCAAAGATTTTTTTTAAGTCATTCTTGTTCCATGCCTGCGAAAAATACCATATCCTCTTTCCATCTGGAACATATTTGAAGTCGTCAAGTGTATGAATGCTGAAGTCACAATCTGTTTCTTTAAATAGAATTTTCGCAACAAGGGGATTTGTCTTAAAGCTGTATGAAACCCCAAAATTAAGATTCCTGAAAAAATTATACTGCTCATGCAACTTTTTTCTGCTTAGAATAAATTTAGCTTCCATTTCTATCCCTTTATTATTCCTTGTGCTGTCAGTTTTTCTAATGCCCTCACCATAGCAAGAGGGAACATAACTGTAACATCCCCGATAACAGTTGCAGCATCTGAATCGTCTTTTATCTTGCCCCAGCTCTTTGCCTCCTGTGTTGTTGCCCCTGACATGCTTCCTGAAGTTTGATGGGCAGTAGTCATATAGACAGCATAATCAAAACCGCCGTTCATCAGCCCTATAAGAACAGCATGATGCTTTGATATGCCCCCTCCCAAGGCAATAAGCCCCTTCCTCTCGTCATGATTTGTGCAGAATATTGCATTGGAAAAGTCCTGCACGACATCAACAACAAAATCCTTATGCCCCTGCTGGAACATGAACAGGTGAAAGCCAATTGCGCCATCGGTTATGGCAGGGCAGAATATCGGGACATTTCTCTTTGCTGCCTGATAAAGTATTGAGTCACTGTCATCCAGCATCAAGCCAATTTCTTTTATCATCTCGGAAACACTTATCCTTTTTTGTTTTTCATAAATCTGCTGCAACATTCCCTTCATCTTGTCCTCAAATCTCATATAGCTCTCATTCCTTATAACAAGATTTCCTATCCTATTTTCCCCCCTCTCATGAAGCTTTACATCATCTGAAAAGAAGCTCGCTATCTCAAACTTTTCCCCAAGTGCCTTCATTATGTCCTCTTCAATAGAACCTGCAGTAGTTATTATAATATCAGCCATCCCAAGATTTATGAGCTGGGCAAAAAATCCTCTTAAGCCAGAAGTAACCATGTTGGACGTAAATGCCAGAAAGATTTTTGCATTGGATTTTTTCATCTTGACGAAGATATCAGAAGCCCCATTAAGCTCAATGCTCTGGAATCCTATTCCTGCAAATGCATCAACAAGTTCCTCGACATCGATGCCCTTATGCCATTTTAAGTCCTTTACAGTTTTCATTTTAGAAAAAAATTAGGGGATTCGATGATTAAGAAGATCTTGCAAAAGTCCAGTTATCCCTAAAAATAAGCATTTTTTAATTCCCTTATTTATACGGAAATAATGGCATTTATAAATATTATCAATGATATTAACATAACAAACTTTATAAATCTAAACCTCTCTCATTATAAAAAGAGGATAAAATGGGCACCTTACTGATAATTCTTCTTATTTCAATTATAGCGATTATTATTTCCCTGTTTGAATTCTATTCGATAAGCAAAAAAAGCGCGGGTTCAGACGAGATGAAGCATATTTCGGGGCTTATCCATAGCGGGGCGATGGCATTTCTAAACAAGGGGTACTCAATCCTTCTTGCAATTCTGCTTATTGTCGGGGCAATACTTTGGATATTTGATTACAGAATGGGCATTTCATTCATCTTTGGCAGCTTGCTCTCTTTGATTGCGGGCAATATAAGCATGAGAGTTGCCACAAAAGCAAATGCAAGGACTGCTGAAGCTGCAAGAAAGAATATAAATGAGGCATTCGGGCTTGCATTCTCGACGGGCATCGCAGGAAGCATTCTTGCATTCAGCCTCGGCTTGGCAGGGATAATAGTGATGTATCTAATTTACAACAACACGCAAATACTTTTCACATTTGGCTTGGGCGCAAGTTTTGTTGCATTATTCATGAGAGTAGGCGGGGGAATATTCACAAAGTCGGCAGATGTTGCTGCGGACCTGACTGGGAAAATTGAAGCGGGAATTCCAGAAGATGACCCGAGAAATCCCGCAGTAATCGCTGACTTGGTGGGGGACAATGTAGGGGATATAGCAGGAATGGGCTCTGACTTGTTTGAGAGTTTTGTCGGAAGCATAATAGCTGTAATGGCGATTGCAGGCGCATTAACCTCAAATCTTGAACTGCCAATTATAATCTCGGCAGTCGGAATTTTTGCAACAATCTTCGCAGCATTATTCGTCAAGGGAAAAAACCTGCATGTTGCATTATTCAAGGGGTTCATTGCAATTGCGGTGATAGTCATAATTGCTGCCTTCCTTCTCTCGCCAAGAAATATATTTTATTCAATTATTACTGGACTGGTTGCAGGAATAATTGTGGGTGTAAATACGAACTATTATACTGCAATGAACCAGAAGCCAGTGAGGAAAATATCAGAGGCGGCACAAAGCGGGGCGGCATTGACTGTGATAAGGGGACTGGCAAACGGGATGATTTCCTGCATCACGCCAGTTGCGATAATCTCTTTGGCGATAATAATAAGCTTCAAATTTGCGGGAATGTATGGGATTGCAATCTCTGCTGTTGGAATGCTCTCGATAATAGGTGTTGCACTTGCGTCTGATATTTACGGCAGCGTATCTGACAATTCTGCGGGCATCTGCGAGTTCTGCAATTTAAAAGAGGCAAGAGCCAGAACAGAAAAACTTGACGAAGTCGGGAATACAACTGCTGCTATTGGAAAGGGATTCGCGATATGTTCTGCCGCATTAACTGCACTCGCACTTCTCCAGAGCTATATTCTTATAGCAAAATTAGACATCGTGAATGTTATAAGCGCAGACAGCATAAGCGCATTATTTATTGGCGCGGTATTGCCCTTTATATTTTCTGCATATATGATGAGTTCTGTAAGCACAACTGCGCAGGAATTAGTCAATGAAGTAAGAAATCAATTCAAAAACAGGCAGATTATGCAGGGCAAGAAAGAGCCGAATTATAAAAGGTGCATAGAGATAACAACAAAATCAGCACTGAAAAGCATGGCTATCCCGAGTTTGGCTGCTGTGATAATTCCTATTGTAATAGGGCTATTGCTTGGGAAGGAAGCCCTTGGAAGCTTATTGATAGGAAGCATTGCAACAAGCTTCATGCTTGCTGTATTCATGGCAAATTCCGGAGCATCTCTTGATAACGCAAAAAAATACATTGAGATGGGGAATTTTGGCGGGAAGAAAAGCGAGGCGCATAAGGCAGCAGTAGTGGGAGATACTGTAGGAGACCCGTTAAAAGACACTGCAGGGCCTTCATTAAATATTCTGATAAAGCTGATGACAATCACTGCATTGGTTTTTGCAGTATTGCACTAAACCTTGAAAAAATTATCTGATTTATTGAAAAATGAAAATAGAGACTGTTCCCATAAGCAGGAAGAAACTAAAGGGCAAGCCAAATCTTGAAAATTATAACAAGACATATAAAAAATTCAAATGGAAGTCTGCATGCAAGGAACTCGAGTTTTTTCCTGATGGAAAAATAAATGCTGCGTATAATGCGATTGACAGGCACCTGAACACATGGAAAAAAAATAAGGTTGCATTATACTGGGAGGGTGAGACAGAAAGAAAAGAATTCAGTTTTCTTGATATGGCAGAGCTCTCAAACAAGTTTGCCAATGTGATAAAAAGACTGGGTGTCAAAAGAGGGGACAGATGCTTTATCTTCCTTCCGAGAATACCGGAACTTTATATATCATTTCTTGGAATACTAAAAACTGGTGCAATTGCAGGGACTATGTTTTCTGCATTCGGCCCCGAAGGAATAAAGGACAGGCTGGAGAATTCAGAAGCAACAGTTCTTATAACAGATGAGGAGCTTAAACCGAGAGTTTATGAGGTTCTAAAGGATTTGCCCTGTTTGAAACACATAATTGTTGTAAACCAGAAAATAAAGAAAAGCGCAAAGGAATTGAGTTTTGAAGCAGAGATGAATAAATCATCTGATGAATTCAAGATAGTTCACATGAACCCAAAAGAACCGGCGTTTATGCTTTACACATCAGGAACGACCGGAAAACCTAAAGGGATTATTCACTCGCATATAGCAATCCTTATGGAGCATATGACTGCAAAATGGGTCCTTGATATAACACCAGAAGATGTATACTGGTGTACTGCAGACCCTGGATGGGTTACTGGAATCGCATATGAAATTCTTGGCTCGTGGAGCAATGGGGCATCAACTGTTGTTTATTCTGGAAGGTTTGATACAAAAGAATGGTACAGCATAATTGATAAGTATAAAGTTACGGTTTGGTATACTGCACCAACAGCAATAAGGCTACTTGCCTCTTCTGGAGACGTGTATAAAAAATATGAATTGAAAACACTAAGGCATTTATGCTCTGTAGGTGAGCCATTGAATCCTCACCCGATAAAATGGGGATTGAAGGCATATGGATTGCCATTCCATGACAACTACTGGCAAACTGAATCTGGCGGAATTCTGATCGCAAATTATCCGTGTATGCCGATAAAATTGGGAAGCATGGGCAAACCAGTTCCTGGAATAAAGGCAGAGATAGTTGATGACAGGGGCAAGAAGTTAGCGATAAAAAGGATAGGCAATCTTGCAATAAAACCCGGATGGCCAAGCATGATGTCAAAGGTTTGGCATAACCGCAAGAAATACAACAGTTACTTCAAGAATAATTGGTATATAACAGGCGATTTGGCTTACAAGGACAAGGACGGATATTTCTGGTTTATCGGAAGGGCGGATGATGTGATAAAAACATCAGGCGAAAGGGTTGGGCCTTTTGAAGTTGAGTCGGCATTAATTGAGAATCCTGCAGTGATTGAAGCGGGCGTCATAGGAAAGCCTGACCCAGAAGGGATAAGGGGCGAGATAATAAAGGCATTTATTGTTTTGAGGCAGGGTTTCAAGGCATCAAAAAAATTGGAAGAGGAGTTAAGGGAGCATGTTAAAAAGAAGCTCGCGGGGCATGCATATCCAAGAGAATTTGCATTTGTTGAAAAATTGCCAAAGACAAGAAGCGGGAAAATAATGAGAAGATTATTGAAGGCAAAGGAGCTTGGCCTTCCGATTGGGGACACGTCAACATTGGAGGAATATTAAGAACCCTCATCTATATATGACTTTATAATCTCTCCAAAAGTATCTTTGTCTATTCCTAAATTTGCTGCATCATCCTTGTCAAAATGAATCGCTGACTTGTGCTCTTCTCCTGCCCTTACGAAACAATTGATTATCTTGTCATTAATCCTTAGATTAACATAATCGCCGTTCTTTAATCCAAATTCCTCTGCATCTTCATTTGAGAGATGGATATGCCTCTCTGCCCTTATCACGCCCTCATTAGTATAAATCTCCCCCAACGGCCCGATGATTTTTATGCCCGGCGAATTCTCTATGTCTCCTGATTTTCTTATCGGCGCATTTACCTTCAGTATTTCTGCATCCTCTGCGAGAATCTCTATCTGCGTCTTATTTCTTACAGGCCCAAGTATCTTAACATCATCTATCCTAGCCAAGCCATTTGCTAATGCAACCCTTTCATGTGCAACGTACTGCCCAGGCTGCGAAATATCACGCTTCTTTTTTAACTCATAACCATCGCCAAATAATTTATGCAAATCATACTTTGAAAGATGCACATGCCTTCCTGAAATCTCTGCTTTAATCTTCATTTCTATAGTGATAGTAACTCCTGATGGCTTCAAGCCGAAGAAACAATTTTTAAACCTTATGGAATAATGGAACATAATATGGCAGCAGAAAATGCAAGTGAGATAATTACTCTGGAAAATTTTAGGAAAGAGATATACAAAATAATGGATGAGGTGCCAAGCAGTTATGTTATGGGTAGTGTTATTGATGCAAGGGGGGAATATGAACGCTCAAGAAAATGGCAATGCAAATAAGGAGCAGGAAATAACAATCGAGGGCTTATGCTGCGCTGGGGAAATAGTTTTACCTGCCTAATCGGTTGTGAGCCCTTAATGAAGGCCTTAGCTTTATTGCTCTGTCTCCTTTATTCCTTAAGCCCCTTGACTTTCTTCCCGCACTCGTTAATCCCCTGAAAACCCTTCCCCTGTTCTTATTATCGCAAATCCACTTCAACTGCTCATCCGCCTGAATCTCAGGCCTGGATGGGTCAATAAGTATAACCTCATAAAAATAATGAATTCCGTCCTTTCCAACCCAGTATGAATTAAGCACCTCAAGATTTGGAAATCTCCTTGCAACTCTCTGCTCTGCAACAAACCTATAATTCATCTTCAAGGTTTTTCTTATGCTCTGCCTCTTGCTTCTCCTTCCCTTTTTTGTCGGCCTTGTCTTTTTTCTGCCGCCCCTCACGATGCGGACACGGACAACAACAAATCCTGCCTTGTCCTTGTAGCCGAGGGCTCTTGCCTTGTCAAGCCTTGTTGGTTTCTCTATCTTTGTAAAAGCATTCTGCTTTCTCCATTCAATCGCCTTCTGCCTTATCATTTCAGCAGACGGCTTTTTCCATGCCTCACGAAGATAATAATACATTCCTTTTGCCATTTTTTGATTCCAATGCCATTTTATGTTTAATACACTAACAAGAATGCTTTTTAAAGCTTTTCTTAATTCTTGGATTGCTATACAGATTAGATTTTTAAACTCTAAAATACAATCAGGAATATGGCTCATTCAGTCACCCATGTGCTTGTTCCAATAATACTTCTTGAACTTTTTCGCGATTACATAATAAAAGACAAGAAAAAATTCCCGCTTCATTATGTCCTTATAGGCGGAATTGCAGGACTGCTTCCTGATTTGGATTTCATTGTTTTCTGGATGCTCTATTCAAAGGGTTTTGCACTTGAAGCAGTGCACAGGACATTCTCGCATACATTATTTGTGCCGCTATTATTCTTATTGCTCGGATTTCTAACAATAAGGGTGAAATCGAAAAGGATAGGAAAGCACCACATGAAATTAAGCACAATATTCTTTGTTGTTGCATTCAGTTCGTTTATCCATCTGGTCCTTGATGTTCTTATAATAGGGTATATCATGCCCTTTTATCCATTCAGCCATTTCAGCATGGGGTGGAACATTATTTACCTGTTGCCGTTCTCACAGCAGATTGTTGATATAACAATACCCCCAGCAATAGATGCAATGCTGCTTGTCCTATGGCTCATCCATGAGGAATGGAAGCATAAGATTTCTGACTTTATCTAAAATCAGTCATTCAAAAAATTCTTAAATAGATTTCCTTGTTTTGTTATCTCATGCAATACATAATAAAACCAACAAGATATGAAAAGAACAAATGGGTTATCGCGAAAGACAATCTTTCAAAAGAGGATGTTAGAAGGATAATCCTTAACTCCGAACTTTTTATTTCTGATTTGGATTATTCGATAGCCGCTTCTCCAACAAAGGCGGTTGTGATAAAGGGTTTCTTCCATAACCCTATGACGCTGTTATGGGGGGCGGTTTCTTTGCTTAGGATAGTAAAGGCTGGAAGGAAAAACAGGTATAGCATATGGAAAAATTATTTTACAAGATTTGAAAAATACCTTGAAAAGATTGTGATGGATCTTGAAAAGGAGAATAAGAGGCTGTATCCAGGAGTAAGAGGGTTTATTGATTACCTGCATGAAAATTGCCCAAACCAGAGGAGTATTCTTGTAACAAGAACTGACAAAAAGATAGGTTTTCCTTACCAGCAGATTTTGGGATTTAATGAAGCATATTATAGAAGATTTGAAAAACATAAGGTGATTGATGAACTAATAATCAACTATTCTCCAAGAATAATTACGATTGCAGGCGATTCTGAAGAGGACAAAGAGATGATTGATACTGCTAAAAGAAGCAAGATAGAATGCTGCCTTGGAATAAATGTTGTTAAGAATATAAAAAAAGTTAATGAAGAGTTCGATATCAACATAGGAAGGAACTGGAAAGGGCTACAGGAAATAATAAATGGATATTAACGAAAAATATTTAAATTTGGCTCTGTTTGAGGGTTTAACTAAAGGAGGGCAAAAATGAATAAATGGCTTGAAGTTTTGCTTGGTCTGATTTTGGTTATTGCACCGATTGTTTTGGCAATTAACTATGCGGCATGGGGAACAGCGACTGTACAGTTCATAAAAGGTGGAATAATTGTTGGAGTCATCCTCATAGGGCTGCTTTTTTTGATGCTGGGCATAAGCGACTTAAAGGGATAAGCCCAAATTGAGAAAGACTAGGAAAATCCTTATTTTATTTTTTATAATAATTTATCTTCTTCTTTTTATTTATATTATCCTAGATGCCAATAATAATTAAGATATCAAAATCAGGCGGTTGCCTGTGTTGAATTAAAGGTTAATGTGACTGTCTTGTTTCCCACAGGAGCATCATAAGGTATAATCAATTCTATGCTGACGTTAAGCTCGTTTGATTCCGCAACAAACCCGAGATTTGAGCATACGTTCTTTGTCGTAGTTAAAGTGACATCAGTCAGTGTTGACTGAAGATTGTATCCTGACACGCAGGCAGCGACATCAGGCGTCTTTGTTGTTGCTGCGAACTGGAATACCGGATTTGTGCCGCCAAGATACGTTGTTGCGCTCTTGTCTGAGGATACGCTGACTGAAAGGTTGACGTTTCCTATGTTCTCAAGCTGGAGATTTAAGGGGGTGAAGGTGCCTACAACTGTCCAGTTTGTCCTGTTTCCTGTGGAGTTCACCCTTGCGCCGAACATGTTTGTTGTGACGTAACCCACACCAAAATCAACAAATGTCTGCGTTACGTTAAGGTTTGTTGTTGCCTGCAACGAGACATTGACTGTTCCTGTTGTTCCCATCCCAGTTATTCCCTTTATTGTTGGTATTATCCCTGAGAACTCGCTCAGTTTCGCCATATTAACCACTGCCCCGCCAATTGAAACAACTATTGCAAGAACCAGTAATATTGCTAAGGCCTTGTTTGAAATTTCCATTTAACCTTCTTATATTCTTTATAAATTTATTTTTATTTTAATATTTATTCTCTTCTGGCAAAAATTCACTTGGGTATCTCCCTGATTAAATCGGGATTTGGTAAGATTCCTACCATTATCTGCCCATGGCTTACTGAAGGTGACTGCAATGAAGAAAGGTAATTCTGCTTCACATTATCCAGAGTATCAAGTATTACCCAAGTGCTTATGCCTGAAAGGATTATTGTAAGTATCAGCAAAATAAGGATAGTATTCCTAGATATGTCCGAGCTTTTCTTTGCAGAAATTTTTGGGGCCATCTTTTGATTTCTTTCCTTATTGTAAAGTAACATCAATTATTTATAAAACTTTCTCTGAATAAAAAAGGTGAATAAATTTTAATACCCTGAATGATTTATCTTAATTATGGAATCAAAATGCATGTTGTGCAAGGGCAAGGGCTTATGCGGGAAACCCTGCAGAATTCTTGCCTCCCTGAAAAAATTCCAGCCAAAAATAAGGCTTGAATTCTCTGGAAGCGCGCCAGAAATCTTTGTTGGGAGATACGAGTATCCTGCAGTTTTTACTGGAATACTTGCTCCTGAGGAGTATGGCTCTACTGAGAGATTAAGCATGCCCGAGTCATGGTTTAGGGAGCAGGCAACAATAGAGCAGATAATGCAGTTCCGCAGCCAGTTAATTTACAGCAGATTCCAGAGCAACATAAAAAAGAGCAACAGGTTCACAAGCATAATGCAGGAAATTGCACTTTCAAGCAAACCAGTTGCAACAGAATTCAAACTGAAGAAAAAGCCGTATGTGAAATTCAATCTTGACTTGCATATTCCGATTATTGGTAATCCCGCACCCCTCGAAAGGGCGAGATTGGAGGAGAATCCAAAGGTTGAAAGAAAAACGGATTATGTTACAAGTGATTATGACTTAAAGGCAAGCAATGCGATAAGAGAATTGTACAAATCAGGAACAGAAGTCAGCAATATAATAAAGGTTCTCGCAGCGGGACTGCTTGGCCTGAAGATGCAACGAAAGCTCGTCCCTTCAAGATGGGCAACAACCGCAACAGACGACACCCTTTCAAAAATTCTTCTTGAAAAAATAAGGAATTACAACCAGATTTCTGAATTCCTTCTGTTTAACTCAGAATATCTTGGAAACCATTATGAAATTCTGCTTATTCCAGGGGCATTCAGCTTTGAGGTGATAGAGGCGAAAATGCCTGGTTCTGCATGGAATCCTAATCTGTCCTCTCAAGTATATATTGCACAGGACTATGAATTATTTAATGGAAGAAAAGATTATGCTTCCCAAGTTACAGGTGCATATTATGCAAACAGGCTTGCGGTTGCGGAATATCTTGAAGAGATTAAGAGACAATCCTCCTGTATCGTTATGCGGGAGTGCAGGGAAGAATACTGGGTGCCGTGCGGTGTCGGGATATTAAGAGAAGCGAGCAGGAACGCCTTTTCCAGGAAGCCTGAAAAATTCCAGGCATTAAATGAGGCGCTGCAAGCGGCGCAAAAAAGATTGCGGATGCCCATAGCCCAATTTACCGGAAGAAGCAGGATTATCGAAGAGTTTAAGAAACAGAAAAGGATTTTTGATTTTTTATAGAAGTTATTTATCATAAAAATCCATAAAGATTTTTAGGATCCTAAAAACAAAACCAAGTTTTGTTTTTTTGATAAAAAGATAGAAAGGTATTTTAATTCTCCTTTATTGTGTTATTGAGAGGTAACAAGAAAAAAGGGAAGATGATTTTTCGCGAAGGCACTGCAGTTTATGATTATGAGGTAGTCAGGGAAGCAGGGCAGGATATAATGTACATAAACTACATGGGCGCTACAATTGTGCCAAGCATTTCTGATTCTGCCGTGTGCATGGCGAGGACAATTGATTCATTGATTGAAAGCCCGAATATTTCAAGAATAGTATTTGTCCAGCAAAGGAATTACAGCTATGATTTTGCACAGGTTGGGATGCTTGTTGAAATTGCCCAATTATACACCTATCTGATGAAACAGGAAAAAATCCTGAGCATTGAGCGGCTTGCCCCTTTAACATGCAAAAAATGCCTGGGACAAAGATACAACTCCTTGAATTATATTGTATTAACACTGCTAAAGCAGGACCCTATTGGCTGTTATGTTGAAACAAAAAGATTATTGAGGGAGGAGAGAATAAATGCAAAGAGACTGCCAGAATCGTGCGCAACCTGCGAGGACACGTATATAAGGACGCTTTTAAAGATAATTGAGCTGTTTGAAAAAACAAAATTAATAGAACAGTCAAAGCAGTCCCTTGAGGCTTATCATTTGGGTGACAGGAGCATTTATAGGGACATTTTCAGGACAGACGTAATCCCTAATTTTACATTCACGAGATTAATCTCGTCTATTCCAGAGGGCGCAGAGATAATCAACGAATATGAAATATCCCATGGATATGACAAGAGTGTTGTTACAATATTGAAACGTCCGAATGAAACAAAGTATCTTTACCATATCACGCCGCCTGAATTTGTCCTGCCCGAGGAGCAGTACAGCCTTCTTGACCTTGCAAGAAATGTTTTGATTGAGCACAGGCCAAAGGCAGAGGAATTCACTGACCCAGAAAGAACAAGAACTGTTTTCTTCAATATTGCAAGGGACTTATTGCAGGAGCTTTCTGAAAACAAGAAGATAAAATTAAGTTACAGGCAATTGAACAGGTTAGCCACAATACTTGTCAGGCATACAATTGGATTTGGCTTGATTGAAGTGCTATTACAGGATGAGAAGCTGCAGGATATTGTAATAAATGCTCCGATAGGGCAGACATCAATATTTGTGAGGCATCAGGACTATGATGAGTGCATTTCCAATATAATCCCAAGTGTTGAGGACGCGGATTCATGGGCTGCAAAATTCAGAATGCTTTCTGGAAGGTCTCTTGACGAAGCAAATCCAATACTTGATACTGACTTGGTTCTTGAGAAGGTTAGGGCAAGAGTTGCAGTGATACAGCAACCGCTTTCGCCCTATGGACTGGCTTATACGTTCAGAAGGCATCGCGATAATCCTTGGACATTGCCATTATTCATAAAAAACAGGATGCTGAACCCATTGTCTTCTGGATTATTGTCATTCTTAATTGACGGCTCAAGAACATTGCTTGTTGCTGGAACAAGAAGTGCGGGCAAAACATCCCTCCTTGGAAGCTTAATGCTCGAGATAATGCCCAAATATAGGATAATTGTATTGGAAGACACGTTAGAACTGCCTGTTGATGCATTAAGAAAGCTTGGTTATGATATACTAAGAATGAAGGTAAGGGCAGCATTACTAAAGGAAACAACAGAGGTTCCTGCAGATGAGGGTATAAGGACATCATAACCA
>Ga0233422_10000039_pt1 | contig 69829 bp, 63 predicted proteins | sample Watercolumn_Mata_2_FD_182724 | JGI IMG/M metagenome (GOLD analysis project Ga0233422, IMG submission 182724) | Freshwater microbial communities from Lake Matano, South Sulawesi, Indonesia - Watercolumn_Matano_2014_110_MG | ecosystem: Environmental > Aquatic > Freshwater > Lake | place...
CAATTTCACCACGTGCTTGAGATAATAGAGAGAAACTTTTATCTTGTCGAGGTTCTCAATTTCTTTTGGATAACGCTTCAAAAACCCGGCCAAATATATCGAGAGCTGGAGATCATTGTCCACCTTTTCCTGGCTGGGAAGTTTTCGGGTGGTTTTGTAGTCAATTATCTCGTAGCCGTCGTTGGTTTTGTCGATTCGGTCAACGATTCCCGAAACAATATGCTTTTCTGTGCTTGCCTCGTTATCCGGCCTGCCGGATTTTTCGGGGCCGGATTTCACCTCAACCTGAAAGCGGGATTCCAAATCAACGATATTGGCTTTGGCCGGGTCGTTTTTTTTGAAATAATCCTGAAGCATCGCCACGCCCTGGGCGAAAGCGGCCCGCTCCTCGGTCTCGTCGGAAAAAGCTTGCGCGTTCCAGTTTTTGGAATAAAAATCGAGCGCCTGCTCCAAAGTAGGCGAGAGAATGCCAGGCGAGTGCACGAATTTCAGGGTGCTGTGAAGAAGCGTTCCAAAAAACTGCTCCTTGGACTTGGGAACTTTGATTCGATCAATCTCCTGATATTTATATTTGCGCGGGCAGGTGCGAAAGGTGTCCAGAGCCGAATAAGAAGTGTTCATAACAATACGAATTTTACCCGTCTTTTCTTTTTCCTGCAAGTTCCGCCGGGAGTTGAAAAAAAGAGAAGAAGGTGATAGTATAATAACAAGTAGCGCTTAATCATTAACCCAATCGCTATGGCGGAGCAAGAAGTGGGAAAAGTCATCCACTACTACGACAAGGCGATGGTGGCCGTAGTGAGGCTCTCCGGAAATCTCAAGGCGGGGGACACAATCAAGGTTGCCAAAGGAGAAAACGAATTTGAAATGAAAATCGCCTCAATGCAGGTCAACCACGAGCCGGTCGAAAGCGGCAAAGCGGGCGACGAAGTGGCGATCAAAGTTGACCAGCCGACCAAAGAAGGAGCAGTAGTCAGCTTGGTGACGGCGGAATAAACGGCAAGTGGATAAAAACTCAAATCTCAACTCATTAGAATGCGAGGTAAGTTAATGGTGCCTCGCAAGTTCTAAGTTTCAAAAGACCATGTAATAAATCACTCACGGAAATAGTACTAAGTACATTATGGCAAGGAAAAAAATTTATCTTGATTATGCTTCAACTACCCCGCTTGATCCGCGGGTTTTTGCCGCGATGAAGCCTTACTTCGGGGAAAAATTCGGCAACCCGATGTCGCTTCACTCGTTCGGGCGGGAGGCAAGCGAGGCGGTTGAGCAGGCCCGAAAACAAGCGGCGGATTTTTTCGGCTGCGACGCGAGCGAAATAGTTTTTACTTCCGGGGCGACGGAAAGCAACAATCTTGCCGTCAAGTGAGTCGCTATCGCCCGCGCGCCGCAACTTAAAAAAAACAAACCGAAACCGCATGTCATCACCACTCAAATTGAGCACGCCTGCGTCTTGAACGCTTGCAAAAAACTGGAAGAGCAGGGAATAGCCGAAGTCACTTACTTGCCCGTGAGGAAAGAAGGAGTCATAAATCCAAAAGACGTGCAAAAAGCCATGAAAAAGAATACCATCCTGGTTTCTATAATGTATGTTAACAATGAAATCGGAACCATCCAGCCCATAAAGGAGATCGGGAGATTGATCGCCAAAGCGAACAAATCCCGCGGGGAAAAAATTTTTTTTCACACCGACGCGGTGCAGGCCGTAAATTACCTCAATTGCAAAGTCAGCAGTCTGGGTGTGGATCTTCTCACTGCTTCCGCTCACAAAATCTACGGACCCAAAGGCGTAGGCTGCTTATACATCCGAAAAAACACTCCCATCAAAAGAATTCAGGACGGCGGGGGACATGAGGAAGGCCGGCGGGCCGGGACACTGAACGTTCCTGGCATCGTGGGCTTGGGGGCGGCTCTCGAATTAACCGACAAAGAGAGAAAGAAAAACTACAAAATTGTCGAAAAATTGCGCGACTATTTGATCTCGCGGATCGTCAGGGAAATCAAAGGGGTAAAGCTCAACGGGTCGAAAATAAAACGGATTCCTAATAATGCTAGTCTCACCTTTCGCGACGCGGAAGGCGAGGGAATGCTTTTGGGATTGGATATGAAAGGCATCGCCGTGTCCACCGGGAGCGCCTGCTCGGCCGGGGATTTGCGTCCATCGCACGTCCTCACGGCCATCGGACTTTCCGAAGAGGAAAGCCACGGTAGCCTTCGCGTAACGCTCGGAAAATATACGACGAAGCAAGAAATTGACTACTTTATTGAGACACTAAAAGAAGTTGTGGCAAGATTAAGAAAAATAGCGGGAAAATAGAAATGTATTCCAAAAAAGTTCTCCAGCATTTTATGCATCCCAAAAACCAGGGACGGATGAAAAATCCGGACGGGGTGGGTATGGTCGGCAATCCGGCCTGCGGCGATATTATGACCGTTTATATCAAAGTGAAAAAAGCAAAACCCCGAAAAGTTTCACCTCGGGGTGAGGAAATTATTTCCGACATTAAATTCGAGACCCTGGGCTGCGCTGCAGCAATCGCAACGTCCTCAATGGTAACCGAGCTCGCCAAAGGCAAAAATCTGGCCGCAGCGGCCAAAATTTCGCGCCAGGACGTGGCCGACAGCCTCGAAGGACTCCCGCCGGCCAAAATGCACTGCTCAAATCTGGCTGAAGAAGCTCTGAAGCGGGCAATTGAGGATTATAGGTCCAAAAGCCCGGGGAAGGCCCGAAAGTCATCCCGGGGCAAAAGAAAGACCCGCCGCCGCTAAAGCTTTGTTAGGATAGACTTATAAGGAAACCTCCGCCCGGAGAGCAGGGTGGAGGTTTTTGGTTATAAAAAAATAATTTTTATTTCATATTTTATTTTTCAAAAATTCAAAAGGGAAGGAGGGAGTGGAATCAGCATAAGCTGTCGCACAATGTCGGTTATACGACCCCTTGTGCCGTATGCTTAAATATTCTTGTCTTTCCACCGCCTTTATAAAGCTGCATATTTTCCCGGATTTGACTCAGTCTAACTAGATCATCTTTATTCCATTCTTTATTAATAAAACCCCTACAACCTTTTGAACTATTAATGCTCTTTCTTTTATTTTTAACGATTATCCGAATAGCCTCTTTCCATAAATTGAAATCATTCTTCTTCTTCCCAATAAGTTGATGCTTTTCGAAAAAAGGAATTATATCCTTATTTAATATTTCAGGATCTGTAATCTCATATCTAATATTTTTTCGCGAATAAGAGATGTTACCAGAACCGAAATATTCTTTAATGCTTTCCAATACACTTTTGTCGTCTTTCCTTAGAGCAATAGCGAAAGATGCTTTCCAATAAAAATACTTCTCTTTATCCTTCCTATAAGTCAAAGAAAAACAGCCTTCGCCATCAACAAAGCCTGCAATATATTCACCAGTAATTTTTCTAGCAAATTCCATAAACAAACTCAATGATAAACAATCATCTGGTCAACTGCTGTCCCGCTTCCATATAAAGCGCCGACGTAGGCTTTAGTAGAACTCAAGAAGATGTTGGCTCCCCAATAGGGATCGTGAACGACATACTCGCCGTTTTTGTCTTTTCCGTGAATAACCACGTAGTGCCCCGCTCCCCTCTTCGTGGACTTCACAAAAACGATGACTGGATTTTTGTTTTTAAGCTCTTTATCAACCGTGTCCCAGTCAATATTCCCATGTCCGGTCGAGGAAGCTAATTCCACGCCTTTCCAAGATTTCGGCCAGACAATGAGGTCGTGATAAAAAATTGGCTGTTGGGCCAGTGTTCCGGGATCGATAGCGACGCCGTGATAGCGAAAGACCATTGCCACTGCCGTCACCGCACAACCGTAACTTTTCATTGCGGTATTTGAAAATCCGATGTGCTGATCGCCCCAGCGCGGATCGCGCTGGGAAAAATACCAGCTTGTTGAAGCCAGACCCGACTTGGGCTTTTCGAGCGCTGCTTCGACGGCTGCCAGATCGGCGCTCTTCTCCTGACTCAACTCAGCAATGTCTCCAAGAAGTTCCTGTTTCTGCTCTTCTACTCGAGCCAGCATCTCCTGATATTTCTGTTCTTCGCCCTGCGTTTCGGAAAGAAGCGCCTCCTTTGAACTCTGTTCATTGTCAAGATAGTGCTTCTTCTCGCCTACTTGTCCTTGCCTTTCTCTTAATTCATTGTTTTTTTCTTCCAATTTTTTCTTGCTGTCCGCCAACTCGTCTCGGGTACTCACTACCGACGTCAAAACCTCATCCACCTTGGTTCCCGTTTGAGCAACATAATCCGGCTGGCTCAAATAACTGGAAAGGCTGACATCGCGAAGCATCAACTCTACCAGGGAGTCCTGGTTGTTTTCGTAATATGTCTGGAGCACGCTTCCCAGCAATTCTTTTTTGGAAACAATATCTCTTTCTTTTTCCTCGATTTGCTTGGTCAGGCCGTCTATGTCTTGCGTTGTCGCGTCAATCTGCACCTGGAGCTTGGCAATGTCGTTTTCCAGGCTGGCGATCTGCCCTTCCATTAGATCAATCTGGTTCTGGAGCGTCTGGGCCTTGTTTTGATTCATTTCAATCATCTGGCGGTAACTTTCCGCTTTTTTTTGAAGTTCCTCAATCTGTTCCTGCTTGTTTTCAATCTGCTGCTGATTGGCGTTATTTGTATTGTTTGCGGTACTCTGAGCAAGAACAACTTTACACAAGAGAAACATCAAAAAGATCATCGCGAAGCGATTCCAAAACTTTGAATTTTGAATTTTGAATTTTGAATTTTTGCGACCCATAATTCTAAACTCTCAACAAGCTCACGGCTTTTTTAATTCTCTTAATACTTTCGTCTTTCCCTACCACCCACGCCACTTCCCATGGCGAGGGACTTTTTTCTTTCCCGGTAAGGGCGACACGCAACGGCCACAACAACTCTCCCCTATTCTCCGGGTCAGCGGCATCCATTAACTTATCTCTTAAATTTTCCAATATCCATTTTTCTTCTTTAATACTCAAGAAAATTTCAAGCGATTTTTGCAAAGATTTTTCCACGTCTTTTTCATTCATACTTTTCCGTTTAAGCAATCCTCTCTCGCATTCAGGCATCTTAAAATATATCTCTGCTCCGTCCACGATATCCGATAATTTTTTCATTCTCTCCCGTTCAACCATCACTATTTTTTCCAGATACGAGTTTGGAAATCGAGTTTCCTCTTGAGAAACTCGGTTTTTAAAATACTTCTCCAGATACGGCCGGCACAGCCTCGCAAGCTCGCCTATATCTTTCTTCCGGATATAAACCCCGTTCATCCAGTCCAGTTTTTCCGTGTCAAAAATCGCCCCGGATTTGTTGAGTTTCGATATATCAAATTCTTCAATCAATTCTTCCAAACTAAACAGCTCTTTTTCTGTTTTTGGATTCCAGCCAAGAAGAGCAATGAAATTCACTACTGCTTCCGGAAGATACCCTTTCTTTATGAAATCATCAACACTCACATCTCCGTCGCGCTTGGACAATTTCTGTTTTGTTTTTTTGTTGAGGATCACGCACAAATGCCCGTATTGGGGAGCCTCCCAGCCGAAAGCCTCAAAAAACAAAATATGTTTAGGAGTGCTGGAAAGCCACTCCTCCCCGCGCAGAACCAGCGTTGTTTTCATCAAATGGTCATCCACGACGTGGGCCAAATGATAGGTGGGATAGCCATCCGACTTCAAAATAACGAAATCATCCAAATTCTTGTTGGCAAATTTGACTTTCCCGCGCACCGCATCAGAAAATTCCGTCTCCCCCGTCTCGGGAACGTCAAAACGAATGACATATTTTTCACCCCTGGCGATTCTTTTTTCGGCCACTTCCCGCGAAACTCCCCGAAGGCAAAGCTTGTCATAAGCCGGGGCTAATCTCGCTTTTTCCTGAAGAGCCCGCAGACTATCCAACCTTTCCGGGGTGCAAAAACAATAATAGGCCTTACCCGCCTCAACCAACTTATGAGCATATTCCTGATAAATCTTAAGTCTTTTCGATTGAGTATAGGGTCCGTATTCCCCCTTCTCAAAAACCTTTCCATCTTTTCCCAGAAAAACTCCTTCATTATGGTGAAGGGCGGCCCATTCGAGGGATTTTAGCATATTCTCAATCGTACCCGGAACGACTCTTCGCTGGTCGGTATCTTCAACGCGCAGGAAAAAAGTCCCTTTCGCATGACGGGCATAGAGAAAATTATAGAGAGCCGTTCGCAAACCTCCGATGTGCAAATATCCGGTTGGACTGGGTGCGAAACGCACCCGCTTTTTCTTTTTCATACCGTTATGATAATAAATGGCATCTGCCAGTATAAAAAGACAGAGAGGAGCAGAGCCGCCAAAAACAAATTGCGCAAAACAAAGTAGGTTGTCGGGTTATTCAAGACCGACCAGCTCGCGAGAAATCCGTTCCGGGAAAAGCCGTTGAGAACCAGCGCCGAAGTGAAAAAAAGAAACACAAAAAATATAAAAAGAAGAAGAGCTAGAATGTCGGAGAGAAAAAATTTCTGTTCGATAAGGTAGCCGAAAAAATAGCGCGCCAGCGGAGCGTAAATCAGCTGAAGAAAAAACAGATAAGAAAAAAATACGGCGCTCGCGACCCGCTCCACTTTGGCAATGAGGTCTTCTCTGTACTGCTGGTTGGAAACTAAAACCGCGAAAAAATACACTGCGAGGACTGCGTGGAGTAGAAAAATCAGCGCCGGCGACCAGAGAATGTACTTTTGAAACAAAACAAAGCCCAGGCCCAGAGCCGACACGAATGAAGAAATTAGAGTAATTATTCGCAAATTCGACATTCTATTTCGACTTAATGAAAACTAGAATCGGAAAAACCACCACCGCTCTCCAGATTCTTTTGAGTCTTTTCGGCTCCTGAACGAGACGGAAGAGCCACTCGAGGCCGATTTTTCGCATCCAGCCCGGCGCTCGTTTCATTTTCCCGGTCAGAAAATCAAACGCTCCTCCCACTCCGACTAGAATTCTCGCCTCCGGAAACTTCCCGCGACGCTCGTATATAAATTTTTCCTGATGGGGCGCGCCGAAATTCACAAAGACAATCTGGGCGTTATTTGCCGCGTCGGTATTAAAAAAGTTTTTCTCGTCGAAGTGCTTTACCTGCGCTTTCAACCCATATCTATCCTCTATTTTCCGCTCTATCTCTTCGGGAACGCTTAAACTTTTTCCAGAGACGACAACCAGCACTTTTTTATTTTTTTCCTTTGCCAGTTTCAGCAAGAAATCCGTCAGCTCTACTCCGGTATATCTTGATTTTATTTTTCTGCCCTTGAACACGGCCACCAGTTTGACGCCGAACCCGTCGCACAGATTCAAATCGGAGCCATTGAGGATATCCCGATAATTTTCGTCCCGATAGCCTTTGAGAACAATTTCCGGATTGAGCGTCGCGACAAATTTCTGCTCCGGCGGACTATTAAGAACACTTTTTATCCAATCTTCTGTTTCGTCACGCGTCAAATTATCAATCCTAATCCCAAATATACTAATTCGCTCTAATTCGTTTGGCATTCGCTCACTATTCGCGAGTTATTTTAATGGAAATGACTCCAAAACATAATAAACCCTTTTCCCCTTTTCAAATTTGCTCTCGTAGAGTTCAATTGAGTTCACTGGAACGGAAAATTTGAAATCCCGGGAAACATCCGGCTCCGGCGAGATTTTTTTCCATTTTTCTTTTCTGATTCTTCCTAAAGTGATATGCGGCCGAAATTCCCTCTTTTCTCCGGGACGAAAGCCAAGCGCCTTGTCCAGTTGATATTTCAAATTCGACAACTCCTCGCTTTTCTCGCCCGTCACCCAGATCATTTTTTTCGTCTCGCTATTCGGTCCCGCTTCTATTTTTTCAAAATTCAGCTCAAAAGGCTGGAGATTTTGAGTGGCGCTTCGGACGGCCTCGCAGATATCCGGAATATTTTCATCCGGAACGTATCCCAAAAATTCAAGCGTCAGGTGAAAATTTTCCAGCCGGACCCAGCGAACGGGCAAACTGGGGTATTCTTTTTCGACAAAACGAAATAAGCGCTTTTTGATGTCTTCCGGCAAGCCGATCGCCGAAAATACGCGCTTTTGCATAAGAAAATTATAGCACTTTTTGATGTTTTGGGCAATTACCCTTCTTTCCCGCTTTTCCGGCGAAAAATTCCTCCGGGTCGATGAAATTTTGGAAATTGCTTACCTCGACTTTTTTCCGGCTCAAGTCAATGTGAAGATGCGGACCTTTGGTGAGCGCTCCGGTGTTTCCGGAATAACCCAGAATATCCCCCGCCTTGTACTTCCCAAGCGGCGACATTTTGGAGAGATGCATGCAGCGCATCACCAGCTTTCCCCAGCCTCTTTTTCGAAAGCTCGCGTGGAGGGTACTGCCGCCTTCGGGAAAATTGCCGGATTTGACAATCTCGCACGCACAAGGCGCGTAAACTGGCGTCCCAACCGGGACGACATAGTCCATCCCCAAATGACGCTCCGAATAAAAAGTCTTTTCGCCGAATTTATATCCCCGTTTTATTTTAAACCAATTTTTGAGCGGATAGCGCATTCACTAAATTCCTAAAGAAGGCTAAATCGAAGTTTGGCAAACCAAGCCAGAGAAAAGACCATTCCCGCCAGACAAAAAACCTTAAAGGCTAAAAGCTGCCATGGTATCCAATAGCCGCCTGTTCTGATTTCGACAAAATCGGAAACGCCAAAAAGAATCAGAACGAAAGACGCGAACAGAGCGGCCTTTTTGTATTTTGCGGATATAATTTTCGGAAGAGTCAGAAAAAAAATTCCAAGAACGAGCCAGTTCATTCCCTCCCAGAAATTAAAAGTCTTAAAATCCAAATCAGACCAAATCAAAACCACTGCCAGCGCGAAATAGATTGATATTATGACGATGGGAAATGCAAACCTCTTCATATTTTTGCACTAATTTTTAGCAAATCCCAACCCCGCGGGGGTAACCTGCCCGCAATGCAGCGCAAATCGCTGCAGGCGAGCGTAGATCGTTATGCAACTAATTACGTAATTACTTTATTCCTAAAGTTCAACTTTATAAGTTTATAAGTGACTATTCATCATCCTTGTATAATTCCAAGAAATCTTTCAAATTTCTTTCCTCGAAAACTACCCCTTCCCTATTATTGGCTTTCTTGGTGTCGTTGGCATTGCAAATTATTGTTCTGTTGTCCACAAGCCCGCTCTCTTTCAGCTCCCGTAGCATATTGCGGCAATCAAGACACGGATGCAAGACATCGGTCGATTTATTATTTTCGTCGCCAGTGTCTGTTTCGCCGGAAACCGTGACGAGAGCTACAATATATTTCACTTTCTTGTCAATAGCCGCGTGAACGGCAGACCTTTCAGCGCATCTCTTCCGCCAGTCCTTTCTTAATTTCCCTGAAGGAGTGAAGTTGTAGGATTGATAAACTTCGTACTCTCCCTTCGGGACATTCGGGCTGATGGTCACCATGGCACAGCCAACTTTAAAAGGGACTTCGCGGTAGGAATAGGCTTTATCGCGACACAAAGCAGCCGATTTGATAAAAGCGGGTCGGTGCTCTTCGTAGAAAGCCAGCGCTTCTTTAAACTCCTGATTAGTGATTCTTTCTTTTGGATAATCAAGTTTTATTATAGGTTCTCGATCAAGCATTGGAATATTTATTCTACTTAGCAAAATTCTACGGTCGTATAAAAATGCTAAGTTTGTTGTTTTTAGTAAAACAGAAAAATTATACGGCCGTGGGGAAATGCTGAATCCCAATTCCGCGGAGTTATGTAATTAATTACGTAACTCCCTAAATCCTCAATTTCTTACCTTTATCTTATATCTTAGCCCAAAATTCTCTTTCTTTCAAGCAAAGCCGGCCTATGGGAACTGGGCCGGATAGTTATTTACATTAAAATAAAATCTGTTTGATTACTCCACCTCCACGTCATAAATCGTCACCACGTCCGATTTTTTTTCGGAGCGGATTTCGGATCCGTCAGCGGCGTGGATTTCGAAGATTACATTGTTTTCGCCCGGTTGAATATCTTTTATCTTCGTCTCGATGTAAATCTTTTCGTCTAGTTGGGTGAGATATTTCTTATAAATTTCCTGCCCGTTTAAAAGAACCGTGAGGCCAAGAGGCTTGTAAAGTTTTACCTTGAAATTAAATTTTCCTTCTTGCGGAACTTGAGCCATATTGACGAGTTTTACTCCTGCTCCGGATTCCGCCCAGCGCCGGATTCCCTCTTTCCCTTTATCTTTCCCAACCCAGTGCTTGTTGGAATAGTCCATCGCAATAAACATATGGCGGGGAGCAACATCCCGACTTATCTCGCAAGCGTACAAAAATTCATCTTCGTATTCGCCGGCGCATTTGAGAACATTTTGGATGTAGGCTCTCGCCGTGTAGAACTGGTCCACTTCATTCTTTTTCGGCTCGCCTTTCAGACCTTCTCTGTCCAGAATCACCCAGCGAATATTGTAGTAATTCAGAATCTCGTTTGAAATTTTATAATACGAATCTTTCATAATATCGCGGTCATTCTGTTTTTCATCTCCTTCCGGAATGTCGTAAAGAAGCATCCGGATAATCGGCGTTCCCCGCTGGAAAGTATAGTGATCTTCAATGACGCGGGCGAAATCATATCCGTTCATGGCATTTTTCCTGTGAATGCTTCTCCAAACCAAGTCCCGCGAGGCAAAGTCATAGTCGGTGTTTCCTGGAACTTCGAGCACGTTATAATTTTCTTTATCCTGGCCTAATTTTTCATAAAAAGACGAGTGAAGAAGAGAATTTGTCTTAATAGGAATGGCAAGATATTCAAGGATGATAACCAGACCAATAAATGAGAAAAAATAAAATGTTAATTTTCCAAAATTTTGAATTCTTTTTTGCAAGAAATCTTGCAAAAAAGTGCTTCCCCATGCAGAGAGCACCGAAAACGCCAGCATAGACCACACAAACAGCCTCCCCACCGTGCGGATATTTTTGTAAAAGGGAAGATAATTATAGACCCAGATATAGGGCATCTCGACCGGCGGCCCGAGAACGCCCTTGTAGTGAAGATAAGGCCCTAGAGACAGAACATAAAATCCCACCGCCACGGCGAGCCAAAACCATTTTTGGGAAATCCGGTTTTTGAAAAAAGCAAGGACTGAAAGCAGTAAAATAGAAAATCCGATATAAACCGAAAATGTGCTGTCTGCTCTGCGCTCAAAAGTCTCCCGGATTCCCGAGAAAGCATTGGGCCAAAAAGAATGAAAAGGAGGGGGAATAAAAACAGAGAGCGCGTCATTGGAATATTTCACCGCCGCCTTGAATCCCGGATCAAGATAGTTTGTCTCCGAAGAAGCGATCTTGAAAAGGGAGCGGAACATAAAAAAGAAAACCACCGAGAGGACCGCGACGCTCACGAGCGCGTAGAGCCAAAACTTCTTCTTGAGGAATATTTTGGGCCGGACGATAAGCTTGTAAACCAGAAAAAACAAAACGAAAATCAGCGTGAAAGCGAGAAGCTGATGCTCCGAAAAAGCAATGAGGCCAAGAAATAATCCGGCCAGAACAAAGCTTTTTAGCTTTAAATCATCAAAGAATCTGAAAAAATACAGCGCGAAAAAGGGCAGCCATTCCTGATGCATCGTCCCGACGTTCGTGCTCAAAGAATTATGCAGATGAAATGGAGAAAAAGCAAAAATTATTCCGGCGATGAGCGAAGCCGGCTTGTTTTCGGTGAAATAATAAGCCAAAAGATAAGCCCCCAACCCGGAAAGGATGAACGAGGCGAAAAAAAGGAGGTTGTAGCCGACAATCCGGCCGAAAACCAACTGGAAATAGGCATAAAGCGTGATGATATTGAATTCCGAGCGCTTGACGAACTCAAGAGTTCCCCTGAAAAAACCAAGATCTTTGAGAATGTTTACCCTCTCCCCCGCTGTCCCGATCACCTGCATCGTATCTGAGCCGGAACTGGGAACGGAGCTGAAAAAATGCCAAGCCACCGGCCAGGTGAGAACAATCGTCAGCGCTGTGTAGAAAAGTATTATTTTAACTTTTTCGTTTCTAAAAATTTTAATCATATTTTCCCTTCCAGTCATTCACTTTTATCCGGAGCAGATCTAATGCCATATTAAGTGGGTCGCGAATGAGACGGATGTGGCTTTCCGGCGGATTCTGGAGTGAAATGGGAAGTTCTTTTATTTTGCAGCCGAATTTATTGGCGAGATATACCACCTCCGCGTCAAAAGCAAACCTTTTCACTTGGAGTCTCGGAAAAATTTTCATTGCCGCCTCGCGGCGAAAAACCTTGAAGCCGCATTGAGTATCTTTCACGTTTCCCATGTCTATAATCATTATCCGCAAAATCCGGAACACTTTTTCCATGAACCGCCGGTGCCAGGCGACGGGCCTCAAGACCTTGAGTCCTGGAACAAACCGTGAAGCGATCACCAGATCAAAGCCCTTGTCCATTTCTTCCAAAAATCTTTCCAGTTCTTCCACGGGAATTCCAAGATCGGCGTCCAGAAACATCACTGTTTCAAACCGGCTTTTTAAAATCCCTTGCCTCACCGCTTTTCCTTTTCCCTCATTGGGATTGTTGTTGATTATACGAATTGCAAAATCTCTCTGAAATTTATTCAATTTCTCAAAAGTCCTGTCGGCGCTCCCATCATTGACTGCAATTAGCTCAAACTCGGGAAAGCGATTCTTGAGATAATCAAAAATATTTTTCAGGTTGCGATAAATGGTCTTTTCCTCATTAAAACAAGGAACAACCACCGAAATCCGGCCGCTTCTCATAGGCATTCTATAATTTCTCCAAATTCTATTTTACTCCAAACGGAGTTATTTTTCCAATAATTTTTCAAAAACATCTTTCCAAAAAATCCTTTTTTTCTCCTGTTTTTCTTTTTGGGAACCGGATTTATTCAGAAATTCTTCCCCTGGCTCCAGTTTGTACACGCTTAAAGCCCCGAACTTTTCCTGACCGACGACTCCAAAGTTTTCCTTTATTCCGGAATCAACTCCTCTTTTGCTTCTGGTAAGATCAAGGGCATAAAAACAACCTTTTTGATCCGGATCATAATTTTTGAGCGAAACCGCCCCGACGCCTTCCAGTCCCAAGAGATACCTCAACGGGTACTTGTACTCCTGATTGACCGAGTAATAAATCAGCGGGAAGGAGCAGTCTCTTTTAATGTACTCGACTGCTTTTTCCAGATGCCAGAGCACGATCCCGTCGCGGGCTTTGAGAATAATGGTTCTTTTGGGATAGACTCCCCGTTTTTGGGCAGCTTTTATCTCTTTAAACCAAAAATAAGTTCCGGCCAGATTCCCGAAAAATACAACGAGCAGCGCCGCAACAACGCAAAATTTCCAAAAAACGCGTTCTTTCTTCCAAAAAAATATCGCGAGATATCCGATGAATATAAAGGGCAGAGCCAAAAGAGGCAAGAAAAATCGGGGCCGGATTTGATAGGCTACGGGAATATAGGCCAGAAAATACACCAGAAACCAAAGGAGGGAAATGAGAACAAAGTTTTTCTTGGTCGGACTTTTTTCGCGCCGGTAAAATTTCACTCCCAAAAACAACGCCGGCAGAATCGCGCCCAGCCAGGCAATCGCCGCTCCCTTGACGCCAGTTTTCCGGCTGATCCAGCTGGTAAGAATCAGAAACCAGTTCTGGCCCCAGTAGCGAATATCACGCTTGATGTTTTGCCAAAAAGTGTGAGCGGACGGCTTTTCCTTAAGAGCCGAGAGGAATTCTTGGGTGTTTTCTCCTTTGGAGACAATTTCATTTAAAATCACGGGGAGATAAAACAAAAGAACAATCAAAACAAATATCCCCGCTTTTTTCCAACTCAAAAACTTGCCGACGTCTTTTCTGTTTCTCCAAAGAAAAACAAAAGTGATAACGGGCAAAGTAAGAAAAGAAAGAAAGTGAAGCTGGGTTGAAACCGCCAGAGAAAATCCCGCCAAAACCACCCAACGCAGGCGGTATTTCACTTTCCCGTCAAAGACATTGAGAAGCGAATAAAAATAAAGGAGATTAAAAAAAGAAAGCGAATTTGGATTCCAGGCGAAACGGGAATACTGGATTCCCAAAAAGCAAACGGCGTAGAGGCTGGCGAGGACCAGCGGCCAGCCGCGGGAAAAACATTTTTTGGCAAACAGGTAAAAAAGCGGAATGGACAAAATCCCAAACAATAGATCAGGGAAGGCCAGTACAGCCGGATGGACACTTTGAAAAATTACCGTCGAAAGATACTGGAAATAATAAAAAATCGGCCCGACATTCAAGTCTGTTCCGCCGGCTTTGGGCCCCAAAAGCGGCAGCCAGCCCGGGCCATTTTCAAAGGCCTGTTTAATCAACATCGCGTCGCGTGCCTGATCCATCTTGAAAAACAGCCAATCGTGAAAATGCCAGGTGCGAAGAAAGACAGCCAAAACCAAAACAAAAAACAAAACTACCCACTCATAATTTCTTTTGAGAAAATTTTTCATTGGCTAATCTCCCAAATTCAAAAATTTTATCCTTGCCCTGCCGCCTTGCCGGCTGTCACTGAAAGAAATATGCAAACGATTCCCGGAAGTCGCAAAAAATGGATCACCTTTTCCTTTCCCGCGGGAAAGATAAATACTTCCTCCGCTTCTGGTTGCTTCCCAGGATCCGCTGTCCCAAACTTTAGCTTTTACTTTCCATTTTCCCCGTTTAATTTTTTTGGAATAAGCGATAAAAACTTTTCCCGTCCGGTCGGCGATTATTGCCGGCTCAACGGTTCCCCCCGTTTCCGCGATTCCTCCGCCGACATCTTCCCAGAAACTGCCGCTCCATTTGAGAACATAAATATTTTTATAACCCTTTCCGGCATAAACCAGAAACAGATTTCCACTCGCGTCTGTCGCCAAAGCGGGACTGAATCCCTGTTCTTCGCTCACCAATCCTTCCGGGTGATTTCCGTCAGAAAGATTTTCCCAGGAAGCGCCGGTCCACTTTTTTACCCGGATTCTCCCCCCGGAATTTATATCTTCGAAAGCGGCGTAAGTTTGATCGTCAATTTGCGAGGCAGCTAACGCCACTTCGGAAGCGGTTGAACTACTGATCAGGCCATCCGGATTGCTTCCGTCGGAAACATTGCTCCAGCCTGAACTCTCGTTCCATTTCATAATCCGAATCCGCTCGCCGCTCGCCTCGTCCCGAAAAGCGGCGTATAAATTTTCCTTTGAGTTATCGAAACACAATTCAGGTTCAAAGCCCTGCCGGGCGCTGATATAACCTTGCGCGTGACCGGAATCCTCCACATTCGACCAGCTCGCGCCGTTCCATTTTCGCACTCTGGCCTTCCCTCCCGCGTCCAAATCCATATAGGTTGCGTAAACATCACTATCTTTCGTTTCCAAAACCGGATTCAGGCCGTTGCGGGCAAGATAACTTGTCCTCGAGTCGCCGGGCAAATCCGTCCAGCCCAAGCCGTCAAATTCCCTGACAAAAACCCTGTCCCGCTTGTTTTGAAAAGCCAGATATACTTTCCCTGAGTCAGAAACAGCAATGTTAGTTTCATTGGCTTTCTCAATACTGGCCAGCCCGTTTTTCGTTTTTCGGCCGTTTAAATCCGTCCAGTTATAATTCGAAGCCGAATACGCAAAAAGAGGCAGAAAAAGCGCCGCCAGGAGAAAAAACTTTGTTTTGTTTTTATTAATCACCGGTTATTTGTTTGGTCACTTGATAATTCGCCGGATTTTTGCCGTATTGAACGACGTAAATTTCAACCTCGCCATTTTCTTTCATTTCCACGCTTATATCGGCAAAACTGCCCCTGGCCCGGCTGTCGGTCAGATTGTTGATAATGAAATAGTTTATGCCGTTTCTTTCCTCGCTGTAATTGACAGCGTGATGCCCGCTGAAGATCGCGACTACATTTCCATATTTTTCTAAAACGGCTCTCAAATCATTTGCTTTAAGTATATTCGTCCTCCAGCTTCCCGCCTCCGGGGTCTGAATAGGGCTATGGTGAGAAAAGACAATTACCGGAAGATTTGTGTTCAGCTGTTCATCAAGCCAGGCCAATTCTTTGTCGGAGACTCTCCCGCTGGTTTTATATTCGTCTTCACCGGGGGCCAATTCGTTTGTGTCCAAAGTGATTACCCTTATGCTCCTTATGTCCGTCACCGAGTGATTGTAATTGATTCCCAGACTTGCCTGAACTTCTTCTTCGGACAATTTTCCGAGATCGTGATTTCCAATGCAGTATCTCCTCGGGGCGGAAAGGCGCTTGAAAATTTTGTTAATATCAACCAGCTGTTTTTTAGCCCTGGCTTTGCTGATTCCGCTGCCGAGAATATAATCGCCGCCCCCGATGACCAAATCCGGCTTGAATTTTTTGTTATAGTGAGCCACCGCTCTCTTTAGATACTTCTTAGCCCTAGAAGGAAGTTTGTTGTAAATTCTTTATACTTTCCATACTCCCAGTCCGTCACAAAACCGATTTTGAGCGTTTCGGCCCTGACGAAAGAAGAAAATACAAAACTCGCCAGTAAAAGGAGGACTATTGGAATAATCCTGTTTTTTGTTTTTTGAATGATGCGTCTTTTTTTCAGAAGGTTTGGAATATTAACAATTACACTTCCCCAGGCTTTCAAGATCACCAGGGCCACCCTCCCTTTGTTCTGTCCTTTCACAAACTCCGTCTCCCGTTTCTTTTTCTTGAAAATATTTGCAACCAGCTGCACGTAACTCAAAAACCGCCAGGAAAGCGTTTTTATCAATTTGCCGCAGGAATAATTCTTGATAACCGTGAAGAAATAATTCCGATGCAGGTAATACGCTTTCGTGAGCGACGCCTTTCCGGCCGTTCCGCTGTGGACGTGATAGACAACGGCGCGCGGGCAATAATATGATTTTAGGCCGATTTGCCTGATTCGCCAAGCCAAATCCACGTCTTCATAAAAGGCGAAGTGAGCATTGTCGAAATATTCGCCGCCAGCAAATCTGGTTTTCTCAAGCGCTTCCCGCGTGAAAAGTGAAGCCGTTCCGTTGGCGCCGAAAATTTCTTTTTCCTCATTGTGTATTTGTACGCTTTTGCCGTAACCGCGATTGTGGGCTGTTCCATCGCGGGTTATGTAAATCCCCGCACAGTCAATTTTGTTTTTTTCGTAAAAATTCAAGATTTTCGGCTGGATTGAGCCGGCCTTTCGATACCTTTTAGCACAACTCGTCAATTCTTCAATATATCTTTCGTCCAGTTTTGTATCGTTGTTGAGAACTATAATATATTTTATGTTTTCATCCTTAAGCGCCTTTCTGATTCCGGCATTATAGCCGAAACAGAAGCCGGTGTTTTTTTTAAGTTTGATTATTTTCGTCTCCGGATAATTTTTTTCAACAAAATCAACCGAGTCATCTTCTGATCCGTTGTCGACAAAGATTATCTTAAAATCCTTGCAGATTTGGCCTTGCAGAGAATCAAAGCAATCTTTGAGATATTTTCTTCCGTTCCAGTTGACAATGACAATAGCAACATCAGTCATAATAACAAAGCTTCCTATCAGTATACTAGTATACTGATAGATTTTATCTTTTGATAAATCGACGCAGGTATTTATAGTATTCGCTGTTGTGGCTGTTCTTCGTCGTGTATTCCCGCAAAGATTTTTCCCAGGCTTCTTTTCCCATATTTTCCCGCAGACTTTTATTTAAAATAAGTTTTTCCAGTTTTTCAAACCACTCGTTTTCGTTCTCCGCTAAAAACCCATCAACGCCGTCGTCAATTGCTTCGCGATAAGTTTGATTGGCAACCGCTACCGACGGCACGCCCAGAATTCCAGCCTCGAAAAATTTGAGTTCCGATTTGGCTTCACAAAATGAATTGTCTTTTTCAAGGGGAATAGTATTAATATCGACGCCCGATATATTTTTGAAGTGTTCTCTCCGGGAAGCAAAAGGTAATTTTTCAATCTGATCTTTGAATTTATCAAACTTCTGGCTGATATTGAGCGGTCCGGCCAGAACCAATTTCGCATTTGAATATTTTTCCAGAATCCGAACCAGAACATCCTCAATTGTCGCAAAATTTTTGTCATGCCCCTTCGTCCCGGCAAAATACCCTATTCTCAAGCTATTATTCTCTACTGAAGGCTCGACTCTGTGCATAATTTTATCTACTATTTCAAGGTCCTTAAGCGACAACTTGTTCGTCGAAACAAAAACTTTTTTGCCGTAACCTTCTAAAATTTTCGCCAGATACGTCGTCGTGGTTGTGCAAACCCCGACGTACGGGTCTTTCAAAATCTCCGCTCCCACTCCCTTTTCGTATTGTTTCCGTTCCAGCGCGTTCATCTTTTCGAGGTGAAACATATACTTGAAGTACTTCGGATCAAAAACCAGATCATCCGTTTCAAAAATAATTTCGCCTTTGTTTTTTTTGATCCCCTCTGTCAACTTGGCGATTCTCGGCGTATGCAAAACGCGATGAAAGACAAAAATCCTGAACTTGTCCGCATAGCGCGGCAGAAGTGGATTGTCTTGAATCGTCACCGAACATTTGAAACCGTGAAGACGAAGTTCTTCAGCCTGGTTGTGCGCCCGATACATCGCGCTGTCGCCCACTCCCGTCGTCACAAACAAAATATCCCCCGGCCTCACCCGCCCGAACTGCGCCAAAAAAGATTTCACTACCCTTTTCCCGCCCCGAACCAGCCCTTCCTGTTTGAGCGTGTTGATCGCTTTTCCGGTTTTTATCAGTAAAGTTTTCATATAACTTTCACGTCAGTAAGTTAGTATACTAATGTGTACTTATGTGTGTACTCAATCAATTATCGACTGGAAAATTTCATAAAGCTTTCGGATTTCTTTCTCTTCATTCAGATTCTCCAGATCATAATCTATTTTTTCCATGCCCTTAATTTTTTCCAGCGTCTCTGGCAAATTGTCAAAAAATTTCAAATAAAATCCTTTTCCCCCAAGTCTGGCCCGGTTGAATTCGCTGTCAAAGCAAATTATTGGCAACCCCGCCGCCATATAATTTACCAGCTTCCCGCTTGACTCGGTTGAATCTTTTTTGGGGTCAATCGCCGCGTCAGCCAGCGCGAGATAATGCGGCAGGGAAAAATAATTCAATTTGCCGGCAAAATACACGAGATTTTTCAGTTCGTTCTCATCGGCATACTTTTTGTATTTTTCTTCATCGCTTCCGAATCCGCCCAGCAACAACTTCCAGCCACTATTTCGCAACTTGCTAAAGCTCTTCAGCAAATCCCCTGTCCCCTTATTATCACTCAACCCCCCAATATAAATCAATAATCTTCTATCGCCTTGCCACTCTTTTATTTTTTCAATTTTTTCCCGATCGCCTGAAGAAAGTTCCGGGGGGTTTTGGAATAAATCGAAATCAACTCCGTCCCTGACAACTTCCGCATGTGGCACTTTCACATTCTCACTGCTGACAACAATTCTATCAGCCCATTTTATGATTATATTTGAAAACCAGAAAAACAACTTTTGCGCCAGTTTGTTTTTTTTGCTATAGCTTGCAAACTCCTCATCCAGGTTCCCCTGCAAATCAAAAATTATCGGAATATTCCCTCGAAAGGCCAGTTTTTTGGCCAGATATCCGATTGCCAGTCCCTCATACAAATGGGCGTGAATCGCGTTCGGTTCAAAGTTTCTGATTTCCCGCCGCGTCAGAAAAAGGAGTTTCCAGTCCAGCCAGATTTTTCCCCAATGAAAACCAGGGAATATTTTTTTGTACCAACTGACTTTCCCGATCCGCTTTATATCCAGTCCGGCAACATTTTCACCCAAATGATAAGTACAAAGGCGCGTCCGCGCGCCCATTTTCTCCAGATATTTGGCTTCGTTATAAATCCTGATATGACAGCCGCGGTCGGAAAAAAAAGGCGTCGCGGCGACGGTTAGTGTTCTCATAATTCAGATCAATTTCCCTTTTTTATCCTATCATTGTTTGCAATCACCGCTTTGATGAATTTGGGATCATAGCCAGCTTTTTCACTTGCTTTCACAATCGCGTTCACATCTTTTGGAAGACACTTGCCTGAAAAACCGCGCCGATCGGGATAAACCGCCGAGAACATTCTCCCCATACGCGTATCCAAAAGCCAAAGCTCGCGAAGTTCTTTATATTCAACTCCGAATGCTTCGGCAACACTATAAAATTCATTGCAAAACAAAACTTTGGTCGCTATAAAAGCATTCTCCATATATTTTACGAGCTCTGCCGTTGTCGAATCCGTGATGAAAAATTTTGCATCCGGCCCCATAACGCTAATAAAAAAATCCAGGATCGCGGAAGCGGTTTTCTTGTCTCCCCCAATAATCTGAAAGCTATGCACTTTCATATCAGTCGGGTGAGGATATTTCCAATATGGAATAAAATAAGGAACCCCGCCGCCCTCACCCATATATTCTGGAGAAAAGCAGATTTTTTTGCCGGTTTTTTTAACTAGATATTCAGTGGTTTTGGGCGGAATGGTGCTTTTTATGAGAATCAGTGGAGTTTTTAACCAACCTAACACTTCTTCAATAATCGAAAGATCGCACGCTCCGTCATCACCCATTGGAGTAGGAACACAAATTATTCCTAGATCGCATTTGTTTATCTCTTTTTTTTCAGCTGATCCGGGAACATTAGGGTCATAAAAAATTGTCTCAAAGTTGTCCTTGAAAAAATTGTATATCCCTTTTCCCACATAGCCATAGCCGACTATGGCAACTTTCTTTTTCGCCTTGATTTCTGTCATTGGTATAAAATTAATGTTAATTGCAACGATTGTCGGTACCAGCCAAGGTTCGATTTCGGGAATTCTCCGCAATTTCTTTTATATTATAATTCATCTTCCTCTGTGCTTTGTAATAGTTTTTCACAGCAATATCGGCCAAAAGCCCGAATACAAAAAGTTGAACTCCCATTAGTACCAAAAATACAGCCACTAGCGGCCAGATTTTGTTGGTGAGCGGCACGTTATAAAACAATCTGGCAGCAACCAGTGCTATTCCCAGAACCATCCCGGCTGAAAATATACCCAAACCTCCCGCCCCAAAAAGATGCAGGGGCCGATTGGCGTATTTTTTCCAAAACCAAACCGAAATCATATCCACAAAACCCTTCACTCCCCGTTTCCAGTTGTATTTTGTCATCCCATACTTTCGCGGATGATGCGAAACTGGAACTTCCGTCACTTTGAAGCCCTGAATCTTGAGAAGCGCCGGAATGAAACGATGCATCTCACCAAACAAATCCACGTCATCAAAGCATTCCCGCCGATAGGCCTTGAGCGAGCAGCCGGAATCGTGAATTCCGTCATCAATCAAAATTTTTCGCAAAACATCCGCCCCCCGCGAAAAAAACTTTTTCGAGAAGCTGTCTTTTCTTTTCTTGCGCCAACCAGACACAACATCATAGCCTTCGTCAAGTTTTTCAAGAAGCAATTTTATGTCCGTCGGATCATTCTGGAGGTCGCCGTCCATCGTGATGATAATTTCCCCGCTGGAATTTTTTATCCCCGCGTCAAAAGCGGCCGTCTGGCCAAAATTCTTGCGAAAAGTTATCAGCTTTAACGGAGAGAGATTTCGGCAGATTTCATTGGTATTATCCCTGCTCCCATCGTCAATGAAAACAATTTCAAAAGGTTGGCCCAGCGCTTGGCAGGCTTCGACAATTCTGTGGTGTAATTCGCGTACACTTCCCGCCTCATTGAAGAGCGGGATAACGACGGACAAATAGGGTTTTTGGCTGGTATCTTCCATATTTTTATGATACTCTAAAGTCGTATTTAAATCAATGAATATACATTCTAGTTTCCCATTATCATATAAATTTTCTTTTCTGTCCAGCGCCGTCATCGTCTTGGCCCTCACAGCGAGTCTTGCTATCTGCTATTTCACCACCCCGACCGTTTTCGGCGGGCGGGATCAGGGCGCCATCGCCACCGCTGCGATCAATCTCGTAAAGCACAAGTCTTTCACTTTCTCCACGCCTGTTTCTCGAGACTTATTTCAAAAATACGGACCCGGAAAAGCGCTGAACTATCCCGGCTTCGATTATACCAAAGACAGAAAACTGGTTTCTCGTTTCCCTAAAACTTATATTGTCTATCTTGCCGGATGTTATTGGCTCTTCGGCCTTAAGGGAATCCAATTCGCCAATTTCATTCCTCTCTTTTTATTTTTTATTCTTTTTTGGCTGACGCTTCGCGAATTTTTTGATGATAAAGTATATTTTCTCGGATATCTGCTCGCCATGACTTTTTTTCCTTTTTTGTGGTTCGCCAAGTACGCACTCACGGAAATCTTTATGCTTTTCTTGGTCTGGACGGGAGTTTATTTTTTGATTCTATACAAAAAATCCGCGAGTATCCGATATCTGCAAATCGCGCTGATTGCTCTTGCCCTTTCCGCCCTCACCCGCATCGAGGGAATTATATTTTTCCTTCTGGCTATTTTTTATATTTTTCTTCTTCAAAGAAAAAAAGTTCTCCCAAAACTGAAAAATTTTACCAAATATCTAATTATAGCGACTATAATTCTTATAACAATTTATTTCTTCCTCAATTTCCCCGCTCTCTTAGACAGCCTGAAAAATATCGCTAAAGCATTTCTTCCCAATTCGACTAAAGACTCTGCGCCATCGGTAAATCTTTATTCCCGCCTTTTTATACTGTTTCTCAATTATAATCTCTTAATTTACGTAATTTTGGGAATAGCGGGAATTTTTTGGCTGGCAAAAAATTTCCGGAGCAACTGGATAAAGCCTGAATTTATTCCGCTTCTTATTTTATTTCCGTCATTCTTCTATTTTATTTCCCCGATGATTACGCTCGACGATCCCTGGATTTTCCGCCGTTTCGTCTTTGCCGTCTTCCCGACTCTTATTTTCTATTCGATTCATTTTCTCAACCGATATGGCAAGAACAAAGCATTTGTCTGGGCGATTTTCATCGCTTTGGCCGCTTCAAATCTCGTCATAACCAGCCGATATTTCACCTACAGCGAAAACAAAAATCTCCTGCCGCAAGTCGAAAGTTTATCAAAAAAATTCGGCGACAATGATTTGCTTTTGGTCGACCGGCTGGCTGCCGGCAGTGGATTCGCGCTGCTCTCTGAACCGCTGGCAAGTCTTTTCGGAAAAAACGCGGTGTATTTTTTCAACGCCAACGATTTGAATTTTATTCAAAAGAACAATTACAAAAACATTTACCTCATCGCTCCTCTTGACGCAAAACAAGCCTGGTATGACAATTTGAATAAGGAACTGATTGACATGATTCCGATCAACAACAACCATCTCAAGGAATCATCGGGGTTTTTCTCGCTCGCGCAAAACGTTGAAGCGACAATGCAAAACGGCATCTGGAAACTAAAAATATGAAACGTGTTGCAATGTTCTAGAACATTGCAACAGAGCGTAAACGACAATTATGAAGATACTTGTGACTGGAGGAGCCGGCTTTATTGGTTCGCATTTGGTTGACGCGCTCGTTGCCAAAAAGCACCGCGTTTTTGTGATTGATAACCTCTCCACCAGCTTCAAAAAGAATATCAACCCGAAAGCGAAATTCTATAAAGCCGACCTCGCCAATTTCAGAAAAACCGAAACTATTATCAAAAAAGAAAAGCCCAGAGTCATTTTTCACCAAGCCGCCCAACTGGATGTTCGAAAATCTGTCGAAGATCCCATTTTCGACGCTAAAAACAACATCCTTGCCAGCATAAATCTGATAAAGTTGACCGGGAAATACAAAGTCAAAAAATTCATATTCGCCTCAACGGGGGGAGCAATCTACGGAGACACCAAAAATCGCCCCACTCCTGAGGCGCAATCCGAGTGGCCACTCTCTCCCTACGGGGTCGCAAAATTGGCAATTGATAAATTTCTGTTTTATTACAACAAGGTTCATAACCTAAATTTCACTTCTCTCCGCTACGCTAATGTCTATGGACCGCGCCAGAATCCTCACGGCGAAGCGGGGGTAGTAGCCATATTCCTCAATCGAATGCTTGACAATAAACAGCCGATCATAAACGGCAATGGGAAACAAACCCGCGACTATGTCTATGTTGACGACGTCGTAGCCGCCAACTTACTGGCTCTCAAAAACTTCAAAAAAACCGGAATTTATAACGTTGGCACCGGAAAAGAAAAAAATGTAAACGATTTGTTTTGGGAGATTAATAAACATTTTCAAAGCAGATTTAAAGAAACGCACAGCCAAGCCAAGCCCGGCGAACAGAAAACAAGCTGTTTGAGCTATGCAAAAATCAGGAAAGAACTCGGGTGGCAGTCTAAGGTGAATTTCGAGACAGGCATCAAAAGAACATACAGATGGTTCCGAACCAATCATCAGCTTCAATGACCAGGCAATCAAAAAACAGCATTTTAATACGGCCGTGGGAAAATGCTAAATTTACAGGATACAGGATTATGAAAGAAAAAATAAAAGGATTGAAAAATCTACTCGACCAGCTCGAAAAAGATGCTACTTTTTTGGAAAGTCTGAAAAAAGCCAGGCGATTTTTAATTGAGTCTCTTGAAAATAATGGGAAAATTATGATTTGCGGAAACGGCGGGAGCGCCACGCAGGCTTCGCATATGGTCGGCGAATTTGTGGGGAGATTTGCCTTTGACCGACCAGCCCTTCCGGCGATTTCCCTTTTTGATCTTGCAACTACAACAGCAGTGGGAAATGATTATGGCTATGAGGATGTTTTCTCCCGTTTTGTTGACAGCCTGGGAGAAAAAAATGATATACTTTTTCCTATCAGCACCAGCGGAAATTCCGCAAACTGCCTTAAGGCAATGGAATCTGCCAGAAAGAAAGGCGTGAAAAACATCGCTCTTCTCGGCCGCGATGGCGGGAAAATGAAAAATTTGGCGGATGTCGCAATAATCATCCCGGAAAATGATACACCTCTTGTCCAAGAAATTCATTTGATGGTAATTCATTGGCTGTGCGCTGAAATAGAAAAATATTTTTTTGGCAATAATAAAAAATAATATTCACATTTAGTAAGTTAGCCTGCCTGCCGGCAGGCAGGTATACTGACGTAAAACTTATGATCTCTATCAATCGCGTCAAAGAAATTCTGAAAAATGCCAACGGCAAACCGGTCCTCGCTTGCGGCGATGTGATGCTAGACGCCTATCTCACCGGCCCGGTGGAAAGATTTTCCCAGGAAGCACCGGTTCCCGTGATAAGAGTTGACGACGAGCAATTTTTTCCCGGCGGTGCCGGAAACGCCGCCAATTGCATGGCCGCGATCGGGCTCACGCCTCATCTGGTAGGAGTAATCGGAGAAAAAGGCAGAATAAGATACACGGGAGTTATGGAGGAAGAATACAAAAAATGCGGTATAATCACCCATTTCAGTCTCGATCCGGACCGCAAAACCACGCTCAAATTGAGAGTGAAAGCGATAAAAACCACTACTCAACATATCGCCCGGGTGGACATGGAGGACACATATTTCCTAAACGAAGAAAAAGAAAACGAAATAGCCACTTACCTGAAAAGTCTCGCCGGTGAAATAAAGCCCCGGGTTATTTCAATCCATGACTACCTGAAAGGATTTCTCACTGAAAAGATTTTCAAAAAAATCATTGACACTTCGGGAGAGAAAAAAATCCCGGTTTTCGCCGATCTCAAGCAGAATACTTTCATGAAGTACAAAAAATTCATCAAAAATCCCGATTTATTTTTCCTCAAACCCAACCGGGTGGAATCCGCCCAGACGGCCAAAATAATAAACGGTTTTGACAAAGACGGCTCCACTGATGCGGAAATAGTCGAAATCGCCGGCATCATTCAAAAAGAAATTCCGATTAACATTTTCATCACCAGAGGAAAAAAAGGAGCCGTCTATTTTGAACCTCAAAAAGAACCTTATTTTGTCCGCCCAAAGGAAGTGGAAGAGCAATTTGACATCGCCGGCGCCGGAGACACAGTGGCCGCTTTTCTCATTGCCTCTTATATCGGCGGCGCGACAATGCCGGAAGCGCTCGAGCTCGCCGTGGCCGCTTCCCAAGTGGCCATCCGCAAGTCCGGAACATCAGTTGTGACAGAAGAGGAGCTTTTAGACTGGATGAGAAAAAAATAAAGCAAGTGTCCTGCACTTTCATATATGCATATATGAAAGTGCGCAGTGAAATAACATATGAAAAAAATAATTTTTCTCGACCGCGACGGAGTTATTAATGTTGACAAAGACTACGTCTATAAAATTGAAGATTTTGAATTCGAGAAAAACGCTGTTGAGGGATTGAAACTTTTGCAAGATAAAGATTACGAGTTTATTATAGTGACAAATCAATCTGGCATTGCCTACGGGTATTACGCGGAAGAAGATTTTTGGAAATTCAACAATCACGTAGCCAAGGAACTTGAAAAGCGCGGAATAAAAGTTCTTAAAACTTATTTTTCGCCCTATCATCCGGAGAAAGCAATCGTTGAGAAATACAAAAAAGTTACCACCTGCCGAAAACCAAGCGTAGGAATGCTCGAAAAAGCTTTTGAAGATTTTGAAATTGACAAAGAAAATTCCTGGATGATCGGAGATAAATGGGCTGACATGAAGTGCGGGGTGGATTTTGGAATAAATTCAATTCTGGTTAAAACCGGCAAGGGTGGGAAATTCGATACTCATCACAAAACAGACGTCGAATACATCGCCGATGATCTGCTCGATGCCGCCAAATTTATTATGAAACAAAAATAGTTCGTATATTCGTATTTGATTCGTAATTCGTAGAGAACCCTATGAATCACAAAGAAAAAATCAAATCTCTCGACGAAATTCTTGAAATCGTCACCAAAGCCAACAAAGAAGGAAAAAGAATTGTCACGACGAACGGATCATTCGATCTTCTTCACGCGGGCCATATCGATCTCTTTTGGAAAGCCAAATCAGAAGGAGATATTCTGATTGTCGGCGTGAATAGCGACCAATCAGTGAAAGCCTACAAAAAAAAGCCGAGTCGGCCGATTATCCCGGAGCAATACCGGGCCGAAGCAGTTGCTGCAGTGATGTACGTTGACTATGTTTTCCTTTTTGACGATCTCATCCCCAATCCCTGGCTCGACCGAATCCGCCCGGACGTGCACGCCAACAGCGCCGAATACGGCAAAGACTGCGTGGAAACAGAAGTACTTAAAAAATATGGGGGAGAACTTTTTCTTGTTCCAAAAGAAGATATTTCCATTTCAACAACACAAATCGAAAGTAAAATAAAAGCGGAGAAATGAAAAAAATGAAGCTCCGCGGCCTTACACCCGCAGCATCTTATGTTTCTTCGGCGGAGCAAAATCCGCCGAAGCAGAACTTTTTCTGCATTCATCCACAGGCTAACGCCCGTGGTGTTCTGCGAAGGCGGATAACTGATTTCATCAAAAAAAAGCGCTGGGAGACCGCGGTTTTTCTTGCCTACATCATTATTAGCTCTTACTTTCTTTTCCCTCTCCTGAAAGACATCCGGCACACGCTGATTCCGGGAGATGGACTTTTCACCAGCTGGACGATTGGGTGGGACATCCACTCAATCCTTCACGACCCGCTGAACCTTTTCAACGCCAACATTTTTTATCCCCACAAAAACACTCTGGCCTACAGCGAGATACTGCTTCCCCCGGCTCTTCTGGGACTGCCCGTATATCTTCTCACCGGCAGTCTCCTCTTCACCCACAACACTTTGATTCTTTTTTCTTTCATATTATCTGCCTGGGGAGCGTATCTTCTTGCCAGGCACTATACGAAAAATCACTACGCCTCCTTCATCGCCGGCCTTATCTACGGCTTTGCGACCTACAAATTCGCCAATCTGGGACACTTTCAAAACCTCGTGACTTTCTGGATCCCTTTTTCCGTTCTTTATCTGCAAAAATATCTCGATACTTTCAAGCGAAAATACCTGATTATTTCCGCTCTATTTTTCATCGCCCAAATGCTTTCCAGCTGGAACAATGGAACTTTTCTGGCTTTTTTCCTCGTCTTTGTCCTGGCTGTCAATTATCGCCCGATTTGGGAAAATTTCAAAAAAATTGCTCGCGATTCAATTATTCCGGCGATTCTTACGATTGTTCTCATTCTCCCCTTCGCCGCTCCTTACATAAAAATCAATCTCGAAAACAATTTCAAATATTCTCTTGAAGAATCCCGGCAAAGCTCCGCCGACTTGGGAGGCTACATCGTTCCTCTCCCCGGAACCAATATGGCCAAGCTTGTCACCGACCGGCTCGGCATCGAAAAAAAACACTGGGCGGAAAATATGCTTTTTCTCGGCTATTTTTCCATTCTGCTGATTGGATACTATCTTCTTTTTGTGAGAAAAAAAATCGGCGACAAAAATTTCAAAATATATCTTGCCGGAATTCCCTTGTTTATGCTGTTGTCCTTCGGCCCGTATCTCAATTTCATCGCTCCCCTTAAAAATTTTCCTCTCCCCTATTATTTTCTCTATAAAATTTTTCACTTGGGGTTTATTCGCACCCCCAGCCAGCTGGCAATTGTGGTTCTGCTCTGCACGGCTGTTTCTGTCGCTTTCATCCTGAATTCTTTCCGGATAAAAAACAGGGTGGCAAAATACCTTCTGGGAATTCTCGTTCCCGCTTTCATACTCTTTGAATTCTACACTCCCGGACTGGAAGCCGGAACGCTCAAGAATGTAACTTGTCCCGCCATCTATGCAGAAATTGGCAAAAGAGAAGATGTGAAAGCAATCGTCGAGCTGCCAGCCGCTACTGACTCAACAACGAATCTTCCCTACGTATTCTTTTCAACCTGCCACTGGAAACCTATTTTCAACGGCTTTAGCGGTTTTTTCCCGAAGAAGTACAGCAATCACACAAAAAAGATGAACAAATTCCCCGAGGATGAAAGTCTCGATTTTATGAAAGACCTCGAAATAAGCCATGTAGTTTTGCATTTAGCGAACCTTGAAGAGAACAAACAAAAACCGCTTTTGGAAGCAGTCGAACAAAATAACAAGCTTGAAATAGAATATTACTCGGATAAAGATTATCTTGTTGCGCTGGATCAGGATTAATTCATTGGATATCTTTTCACCAGCTTTTTAAACTTTTCAATTACCTCTTCCGGCCTTATGATGAGCCGGCAGGGGTCTTTTTTCCAGCGCACGGATAAATCTTTACAGCCTTCGTCCCAGCAGGGATAGCATTTCAAAATCTTCGGCGGCGCAACAGACTCGTATTTTTCATAGAGACTCACCCGCGACTCGGGCGTCATTCCGCCGGTGAAAATTGCCAGAAACGGGATTCCGGAAAGCGCGGCGATGTGATAGGCACTGGTGTCGGTTGAGATAACGTATTTTCCCAATTTTACTACCTCGATAAACTCCGCAATCGTCCTCGTTTTTCCGGTCAGGTCTATTAATTTATCGCCGACATAGTATTTACTTTCTTTTGTACCCGTAATAAGCGGCACAAATCCCCCGCGCTCGACTGCTTTTATAAGTTCCGGATAATACGGCTCCCACCAGCTTCGGGCGGGATTAGACGCGATTAGATTGAATACAACAAACCTTTGATTTATATCCACGTTCAAATCTTTAAATAATTTTTCAATTGCCTTTCGCGCTTCCGGATAATCCGGCATCGGAATCAGCTTGAAGTCTTCATCCAGACCCATTCGCCGGCTATAGATAAAATGGCGGTTGATTTTGTTGTCCTCCTTGACGTTTCCCCAGATTGGACCGAATTCCATTTCAAGATCGACAAAATTGTAAACTTTCGAATCGCCCGGAATGGGAAGCGGCGAATATTTTTTCCCGTTTGGAATCGGAATAAATTCATCGAAGATTCCGAATCCGGCCATCATTTCGATATTTCGCTCATAGGTTGCCAGAATCAGCTTCCGGTCCGGATATTCTTGCCCGCCAAAGCCCTCGCCTTGCCGAAGCCTTCGGCGAAGCGCAGGTTGGCGAAGGCGGGTTTCGCGCAGCTTCTTAAACGCACTCACGCCCATCAAGAGATCTCCAATCCCGTCGTCGCGAATTATCGTGATTGAGTTTTTATACTCGTCGGGATCGAACTCCACGCGCTGATTCCCTTTTTCAAAAATTTCTTTGATTTTCTTTCCCCATTTCTTCCGGAGCAACTGCCGGTCCGGCTCACCCTTTCGCCAGTCGCGGGTCGAACATTCAAGGTGATAAATCTCGCATTCCGGATTATAAAGAATACTGAACCCGGCTTTATTAAGGCGCAGACAGAAATCCGTATCCTGGCACTCCTCAATAAATCTTTCACCTAATTTAAATCGGTCAAAAACATCATGGCGCATGGCCACGCAGGCAAAAGTGGCAACCGGAACATAGGCTTTAAAATTCGCTCCCGGAAGATCCTCTGGTTTCTTTTTGAAAACAGCAATCGCGTTGTCATTCGCAAATTCCATCCCCGCATGCTGGATTGTCCCATTTTTGTACAAAAGTTTCCCGCCGACGACTCCGATTTTTTTGTCCCGGAGCGGATCTACAAGCGCGTCAATCCAATCGCCTTTTACGATTGTATCGTTGTTAAGAAGAATCAGATACTCCCCGCGAGCGTAGTTTTTGATTAGATAGTTGTAATTTTTAGAGAAAAAATAATATTTCAGTTTTACTATTTTGACATTTGCGTATTTCTTTTGGATCTCTTTATAAAATTTTCGCACTTTCCACTCCCGACTTCCCGTATCGCCTACGATAATTTCGATTTTGTATTTTTGGCTCAAGTTCTTCTCAATGGATTCGATGCAGGACCTAATGAGATTAAGATGGTTCTTCGTGAGAATAATGACCGAAACCAGATTTTTTTGGTAGTCATTGAAAGTTGGATAGGTTACCGGCAATTGCCCTTTTCTTTTTTTGAAATGCCGCCGCACGGCAAAAACAACGCCGGAAATTCCGCCGATTTTGAATTCATCCCAGGCAAGTCTTGAAAGCCCCCAATACTTTTGAAAAAAGCCTTTTAGGCGGCCTTTGAAATATCTGACGTCCATTGTAAAAACTCCCAAACTATGCGACTATATCATAGTAGTTGAAATCTTAATCCATAACAAGTATGAAAATACTAGTCACCGGTGGCGCGGGGTTTATCGGCTCTCATCTTTGCAAATATTATCTTGAAAAAAATCACGGGGTTGTTTGTGTTGATGATTTATCTACCGGACGCAGAGAAAATACCAAACCGTTTTTGAAAAATAGCAATTTTAAATTTGTTGAACATGACATCATTAAGTCGCTGGACATCGAGGATAAAATAGATCAAATTTATAACCTCGCCTGCCCGGCTTCGCCTCCGCAGTATCAAAAAGATCCCGTTTTCACCCTGAAGACTTCGGTGCTCGGCTCGCTCAATATGCTCGAGCTGGCCCGAAAAAACAATTGCCGAATTCTTCAAGCCTCGACTTCGGAAGTTTACGGCGATCCAACAGTTCATCCTCAACCAGAGTCCTACCGGGGAAATGTCAACCCGATTGGCATTCGTTCTTGTTATGACGAAGGAAAACGGGCCGCCGAAACGATTTTTTTCGACTACCAGCGAAAACTCGGTACAGACATCCGTGTTGTGAGAATTTTCAATACCTATGGGCCATATATGGATCCTGAGGATGGACGAGTGGTTTCTAATTTTGTTATCCAAGCACTTAAAAACGACGACTTGACCGTATACGGCGATGGCTTGCAGACCAGAAGTTTTCAGTACATCGATGACTTAATTGAGGGACTTGTTGCGATGATGAATAACAAAAGCAACTTTTCCGGACCAGTGAATATGGGCAATCCGGACGAATTCAGCGTTCTGGAACTCGCTCAAAAAATCCTGGAGCTGATTCCGGAAAGCAAAAGCAAAATTGTCTATAAACCCCTGCCCCAAGACGATCCCAAACAAAGAAAACCAGACATCCGTCTGGCAAAAAAAGAATTAGGCTGGGAACCAAAAGTGAAGTTGGAAGAAGGCCTGAAAAAAACAATTGACTATTTCAGAAAAATTACAAAAAAGTAAACATCGCAAAGCGATACCAATACTTTTCACTTTGCACTTTTAACTTTTCATTTTCTATGGTCTTCCCATACTTACATACTCAAACCCCATTTTTCTCGCTTTTTTCGGATCGAAAATATTTCTTCCGTCCACGATTTTCGGCATCAGCATTTTTTGTTTCACTTTCCCGAGATCCGCTTTTTTGAATTCATCCCATTCAGTGATAATTAATAAGGCTTCGGCGCCGTCCACTGCTTCATACATATCCTGGCAGTGTCTGATTTTGTTCCCAAATATTTTTTTCACGTTCGCGACCGGGTCATACGCGCTCACCCGCGCTCCTTCCTCCAAAAGCCACTTGATAATATCAATGGAAGGTGCTTCCCTTATGTCATCCGTATTCGGCTTGAAAGCCAACCCCCACACGGCAATTTTTTTGTTCTTTAGAGTAAAAAGGGTTATTTCTTCGACTTTCTTGCAGAACCATTTACGCTGTTCGGAGTTGATGCTGATAACTGAATCAAAAATCGAGGTGTCCAATCGGTAGTGATCAGCGATTGAACGAATACTTTTTGTGTCTTTGGGGAAACAGGAACCACCGTAACCGATTCCAGCTTTCAAGAATTGCGGGCCGATTCTTTTGTCCATTCCTACCCCTCCCATCACCGCTTCGATGTCCGCCCCTGTTACGTCGCAAATCCGGGAAAGCATATTAGTCGCTGAAACGCGAAGCGCCAGCATAAAATTGGAAGCCAGTTTTATCATCTCGGCACTGCGGGCATTCGTCACAATTTTCGGGCAGTCAATTTTTTTATAGAGCTCAAGAAGCGCTTTTTGGGCTTCTTTGTCGCCTCCAATGATGATTCGATCCGGATTCATAAAATCAGCCACGGCGCTCCCCTCGCGGAGAGTTTCCGGATTTGAGCCGACATGAAAGCGGGTTTTTCCGGCGCTATAGATCGAGAGCGACTCCCGGATTTGATTGGCAGTTCCGATAGGAACGGTGGATTTTCCAACAACGATAAAATCTTTTTTCCGGCAATTCTCAGCAATATGCCGGGCGGTTTCCCCCACGTAGAAAAGATCGGCCCGTCCGTCGCTTGATCTTTCCGGCGTCCCGACGGCAATCATCGCCATATCGTATTGGTTGATATTTCTATCCACCCCGACCCGAAACTTCAGCTGCCCGGCCTTGATGTTTTTCCTGATAATTTCGGGAAGTCCCGGCTCATAGATGGGACATTTTCCTTCTTTGAGTTTTTCAATTTTTTCGGCGTCAATGTCAGCCCCGCAAACTTTGTGACCAAGCTCCGCGAGGCACGCCGCGGTCACAAGACCCACATAACCCACGCCAACAATGAAAACTCTCATGCTGTTTAATGTTAATTGTTACTTTTATATGCTAAACCAGAGCCTTGAAAAAATCAATGGAGAGATGTAAAATACAAGAGATGAAAGAATTTCAAAGAATTAGTATTATTGTCCCCATCTACGACGAGGAAAAAACTCTTGAAAAAATCATCGCCGCGGTCGAGAGCGCAAATACTTTTCATCTGGAAAAAGAAATAATTCTCGTCAATGATTGCTCGCGCGACCGATCTGCGGAAATTTTAGAAAAGTATAAAGACAAACACAAAATCCGTCACCATAAGAAAAATCAGGGTAAGGGAGCCGCTCTCAAGACGGGGTTTCAAAATGCCACGGGGGATATTATAATTATCCAAGACGCTGATTTGGAATATGATCCCGCCGAATATCCGGACATGCTCAAACCCATTCTTGACGGCAAAGCCGACGTCGTTTACGGCTCGCGTTTCCTGGGTCATCGGCCGCACCGCGTGCTCTACTATTGGCACTACGTCGGAAACAAACTGCTCACCCGTCTTTCCAACATGCTCACCAACTTGAACCTTACCGATATGGAAACCTGCTACAAGGCCTTCACAAAGGAAATAATGGACCAGATTCATCCAAAACTCCAGTCAAAAAGATTTGGCTTCGAACCGGAAGTGACGGCACGAGTGGCCAAGCTGGCAAAAAAAGACAAGTGCCGCATCTACGAAATCGGTATCTCTTACTCCGGCCGGACATATGCGGAAGGGAAGAAAATAACCTGGAGGGACGGACTGGAAGCGGTGTGGTGTATAATAAAGTATAATTTGTTCAATTAAAACAAAGTTTTATGCCCTATCTTTTACTCGCGGTAAATATGGTTCTGATGACCACCGGCCAACTGTTCTTCAAGCAAGCGGCAATTTTTGTTAATCACAATCAAAATCTAAACCTTATCACAAAATATCTTTTCAATCCCTGGTTCTACGCGGCGATTTCTTTTTTCGCGGTCGGCACGCTCACCTGGACGCAGATTCTCACCTCGATGCGGCTTTCGATCGCCTACCCGATTTTGAGCGTCTCATATATCCTCACCGCCGTCGGCGCCTACTATTTTTTCGGCGAAAGGCTCGGTGCCGTGAACATAGCCGGTATACTGCTCGTGATGCTCGGCGTCTCGCTGATATCCGTGAAATAATAATAATCTTCACAAGTTATGGCAAAAAAAGCGTTAATCACGGGATCAGCCGGACTCATCGGTTCAGAGTCAGTCCGCTTTTTCGCAGAAAAGGGTTTTAATATCGTTGGAATTGACAACGATATGCGCAAATACTTTTTCGGTGATGAAGCCAGCACTGAATGGAACAACAATTTACTCAAGGAAAAATACAAAAATTACAGGCATTATAAAGCAGATATCCGAAACAATGAAGACATCGAGAAAATATTCAAGGAGCACAAATTTGATCTTGTGATCCATGCCGCTGCCCAACCTTCCCACGATTGGGCCGCCAAAGAGCCTTTCACTGATTTTACCGTGAACGCCAATGGAACTCTTGTGATGCTCGAAAATTTCCGAAAATATTGCCCGGAAGCTGTTTTCATTTTCACCTCAACCAACAAAGTCTACGGCGACAAGCCCAACGAACTTCCGCTCGTTGAACTCGAAAAAAGATGGGAAATCGAAAAAGGGCACAAATACTGGAACGGTATCGACGAATTCATGAGCATCGACCAGTCGAAGCACAGCGTTTTCGGCGCTTCAAAAGTGGCGGCCGACATTATGGTACAGGAATACGGGCGCTATTTCGGACTCAAGACCGGAACATTCCGGGGCGGTTGCCTCACCGGCCCCCAGCACAGCGGAGCCCAGCTGCACGGCTTTCTCGCCTATCTCGCCAAATGCGTCGCCACCGGACAAAAATACACGATTTTCGGATATAAAGGAAAGCAGGTCCGCGACAATATTCATAGCTTCGACCTGGTAAATATGTTCTGGCATTTCTATCAAAATCCTCGCCCGGGAGAGGTCTACAACGCCGGCGGCGCGAGGCACTCGAATATCTCGATGCTCGAAGCCATCGAAAAACTGGAAAGTATTCTTGGAAAAAAGGCTGTTACGGAGTATAATGAAACCAACCGCATCGGAGACCATATCTGGTACGTGAGCGACGTTTCCAAATTCAAAAAGCACTACCCCGACTGGGACTTCAAGTATGGAATCGACGATATCCTGAAAGAGATCTGCGAAAGCGGCCACTTCTAAACCGAAAAATTATGCAATACAAGAATATATTGATCACCGGCGGAGCAGGCTTCGTTGGGTCCAATTTAGCTTTGAAGCTAAAGGCGAAATATCCAACGGTCGAAATTTTTTGTTTGGACAATCTTAAGCGCCGGGGATCGGAGCTGAATGTCCCCCGCCTCAAGACCGCCGGCATCAATTTCGTACATGGCGATATCCGCAACAAGGAGGATTTTGAAGAAATCGAAAGCGCCGATTTGATTTTGGAATGTTCTGCCGAACCGTCGGTTCTGGCCGGAATAACTTCTTCTCCATCGTATCTTATCAATACTAATCTTGTCGGCACAATCAACTGCCTTGAATTCGCGCGAAAAAACAAAGCGGATTTTGTTTTTCTCTCGACTAGCCGCGTTTATCCGATTGATCCGATCAATAGCCTGAATTATGTCGAGGAAGAAAAAAGGTTCAATCTGGCGGAAAAACAAGAAATTTCCGGCGCGTCGCCTGAAGGCATTGCCGAAAATTTCCCGCTCGACCAGGCCCGCTCGCTCTATGGAACGACAAAGTTGTGCTCGGAACTGATTCTTCAGGAATATATTTATAATTATGGGATTAGAGGCGTAATCAATCGTTGCGGAGTGATTACTGGCCCTTGGCAAATGGGAAAAGTTGACCAGGGAGTTTTTGTTTTGTGGGTCGCGCGGCATATCTTCGGCGGAAAACTTTCCTATATCGGCTACGGCGGCGCCGGCAAACAAGTGCGCGATTTCATTCATATTGATGATTTGTTTGACATTCTCGACATTCAGCTGAACGACATCGAAAAATTCAACGGCGGGGTTTTCAACATCGGCGGAGGACTCAAAAACAGCGTTTCCCTTCGGGAACTCACTGAAATTTGCGAAAAAGTAACCGGGAACAAAATCAAAATTGACTCGGAAACAGAAAGTCGCTCGGCCGACCTCAAGCTTTTCATCACCGATTGCCGAAAAATCAAAAAACTCACCGGCTGGAGTCCGAAAAAAAATGTCGAGGAAACAATTTCGGATATTGCCGAGTGGATTAACGAAAACAAGGAATCATTGAAGCAGATATTAACTTGAATGTTTGTGAATAGCTGAAGAATCGCAATTTTTTGCTCATGCCCATGTTTGAGTTTGCGATTTTTGTTTAAAAAATCCGCTTTACGTGTGCGTTACTAGGATTTTTTAGCCACAAAAATCGCGAGCGAGTTTGGGTGAGCGAAAAATTGGGATTCTTCAGTAAATATACGATGAAAAAACTTTCCGTCGTTATCCCCGCGCACAATGAAGAAGGCCATCTCGAAGAGACGGTCCGCGCTTTTCACGACGAGTTGGAAAAAGAGCATATAAATCATGAAATTTTGGTCGTGAACGACAACAGCCGCGACGGAACGGAAGAAACTTTGAAAAAATTATCCGCTGAAAACAGCAACATCAGATACGTGAACAACCCACCTCCCAACGGCTTCGGCTTCGCCGTTCGCAGAGGTCTAGAAAACTTTTTCGGCGACTGCGTGGCAATTGTCATGGCGGACAAATCCGACCGCCCGGAGGACCTCGTGAAATTCTTCCGGAAATTTGAAGAAGGCTGCGATTGCGTTTTCGGGTCGCGGTTCGTAAAAGGCGGAAAGACGATTGACTATCCCGCTTTCAAATACTACCTCAACCGCCTCGGAAATTTCGTGATAAAAATTCTTTTCGGCGTTAGATACAACGACACAACCAACGCTTTTAAACTCTATAGCCGCGAAACCGTCGAAGGTATTCAGCCGCTTTTGAGTCATCATTTCAATCTGACGGTCGAAATGCCCCTGAAAGCGATTGTGCGCGGTTACTCCTACGCCGTCGTTCCCAATCACTGGATCAACCGCAAAGAGGGCGAATCAAAGTTCAAAATCAAAGAAATGGGCAGTCGGTATTTTTTCATCATTCTTTATGTCCTCCTCGAAAAATGGCTGTCAAGGGGAGATTATAAGAAGAAAATCGCGTCATGAAAGAAAATCTTAGCTCAATATATAAAAATCGCTTCAAAGAAAATATCACGGACAAAAACCGGATCTGGAAGATTCTGTGCCGCCACTATTTCCAAAAATTCATCGACACAGAAAATGATACGGTACTCGATCTTGCCGCCGGATACGGTGAATTCATCAACAACATACGGGCAAAAAGAAAGATTGCCGTTGACCTGAACGGAGATGTGCGAAAACATGTGAACACTGATGTGGAGGTACTTGTTTCGGACTGCCGGAAAATGGAAAATATCGAAGAAGACACGATTGACAAAATATTTATCAGCAATTTTCTGGAACATCTGAACAATACAGATGAAGTCATCCAAGTCCTTCGAGAATGCGCGAGAATCCTGAAAAGTGGCGGTGAGGTCATGATACTTCAGCCAAATATATATTATGTGAAAGAGAAATACTGGTTTTTCATCGACCACAAAACTCCCCTCACCCATGAAAGCCTCCGGGAAGCCTTGGAAATAGCCGGATTCAGAATAAAATACATGAAAAAGAAATTTCTTCCATATTCAACAAAATCCGGCATGCCACAAAGCGATTTTTTTGTTCGAACCTATCTTAAATTTCCGATTCTTCACCGAATTTTCGGAAAACAAAGTTTTGTGATTGGAAAAAAACAATCCTTATGATGCCAGGACTCAACGAGAATTCACAAAAAAAATTTAAATATGCGGTTTTTATCGTTTTTTTTCTGGCATTTCTTTTTAATTTCTCTTTTTTCGTGGGCAGAAATTCCGTTGATTTCCCGTTTTGGGACCAATGGGGACTTGTTGAAAAAATATCTCAAAAAAATTCTATCTCCGAAACTATCCTGTTTCAGCACAATGAACATCGCTTCGGAGTCTCGCTGGCGATCATGGAAGTTTTGGCAAAACTGACCAATTGGAGCCAGCTTTGGGAAATAAGATTTATCTCGCTCCTGATCATATCTTCAGCTTTAATATTTCTTTTTATAAAGAGAAAAACGAGCGATGGCATTTCATTGTCCGATTTGATTATACCGCTCCTTTTTTTTAATATATTCCAATTCGAAAATATTGATTGGGGTTTTCAGATTGGATTCGTTCTCCCTCTGTTTTATATAGCCCTTTGGCTGTTGTCTATCAAAATTCATTCCAACATCGCAAGAAACACAGCCTTGTCCGTTATTTCTCTTTTGGGGGCATACTCGATTTTTCACGGACTAATCATTCCGGTCATGACGATTGGACTCCTCCTGCTTGATTATTTTGTATTACTTTGGACAAGGAACAAAAAAATGATTATCACAATGATCCTTCTCAATTTATTGATTATTGCCTCAGTCTTTATAAACTATCAAAAAAATTTCCAGACTGCCCCTGCTTATGGCATAAACCTGCAGACAATAAGGTATTTCTCGCTCGCCGTAAGCAATGGCTTTCTTTTTTCCCAGGAAAACATCTTTTGGAACAGCCTCCTGACTTTGATAGCTATTTCGTTTTTATTTAAGGGTTTTCTCCAAGTGATCAAGAAAAAAGATATTTCGGGTAGCTTAATCGGATTATTTCTGATATTCTACTCTTTAATTTTTGTCAGTCTTATTACTTTCGGAAGATCTAATTTTGGAACGGCTCAAGCATTATCATCGCGTTACGTTACCTTCACGATGCTAATTCCAGTCGGGATCGTTTTCATTCTATCCGATACTTCAAAAAAATTTTCCAGTGTCGCGAGAACAGCCATTTTTTTCTTTGTTCTCTTCAACTCATTTTATTTTGTGGGACCAACACTGCAATACGCCCAGGGAATGACTGATGGCAAAGAAAACGCCCTTCTTTGCTATCGAAGTTCGCCTCCAGAAAAATACAAGGATTGTTTCAATGTTTTTGCACTCCTGCCGGAAGAAAAATATCTAACTCCGCTAATTCCAAAAGCGATAAGAATCAAAGAAATCCAGCCCACTGGGACGAATCTTTTATCTCGCGGAACATTTGATTTATATACCGAACCCGAAGGAAACGCAGTCGAAGTATCGCTGCAAAGTGTCGCGAAAAAATATCAGAATTTGAAAATAGAAGACGATTATTTTATCCCTGAAAACGATGACCCTAACTTTATAATCGAAAAAACAGAAAATCTGAAAGGAATTTCCTGGAAAACTGAAATTAAAGGAAAAACAAAGATATATTTTATGCCTGAGGGAGAAAAAGATTATTCGGAATCAAATTCGACGATGGTTGAGGGTCTCGACGGATATTTTTTGATAAATGTCGACAATCTCGAGGAATCTTTGGGAAAAAAAATAAGGTATCTGCGCGTCGATCCAACGGATAGAATGGAAAAACTTAAAATAGAAAACTTCAAGGTATACAGATAGCAACTCTACTTCATTTTCACAACGCAATAATTCGCTCCGGACTTCCGGGCGGCCTCAATCCCGATTTTGCTGTCTTCGAAAATCAATGCTTCCTTCGGCGATACCCCCGCTTTTTTGAAACATACCTTGTAGCAGTCGGGATAAGGCTTGGCTCTCTCGACGCTCTCTCCGCACAACACGTAGTCGAAATACTTTTTAATCTTGAAATAGCTTAGTAAAAACAGAACATTTCTTCTGCTGGCCGTGGTTACCAGGAATATCTTGCATGTGTTTCTGAAGTGTCTTATCAGTTCAAACAAGGCGTAGTTGGCTTTGATTAAATAAACAAATTCCCTGTAATATCGGGATTTTATTTTTTTCACTTTTTTTAATTCTGATTCCGAAAGATTTGGAGCGATTTTTTTCGCCATTTCCCGAAACCTCAAACCGAAAACCTTTTCGTAATCATCTTTCGTCATTTTTACTCCCAAACAGGAAAAAGCTTTCTGATAGGCAACAGTATTTGCTTTTTTTGTGTCGAAGAGAGTTCCGTCGAGATCGAAAATGAGACATTTGATTCTTTTTCCCTTCATAAGTTAATGGCAAATTAATTTTTTTGGAAATAGTTCTGTAATCGTCATATCCGGATTTGGATATAGAACTACTTTTACTTTATCTCCTCCATGATTAGAAGTTTTACATGCCTTTTTTGCATTTTCCTCAAATGTCCCCACCTGGAGCATCGCATTGTTTTTCCCAAAAGATCCGCTTTTTGGAAAACTAAGCAGAAAAAACCCCGCTACAAAGACAAAGATCAATACCTTAGTTTGTTTTTCTATATGACTGAAGAATTCCTGCAAAAACCAGATAAATATAAAATAAAAAATGAGATTCTGGGTATAAAAAAATTGGGAGGGCCCGCTGGGCATTTTGTAGCTGTCAAAAAATACGTGCACACCAGTTCTTGCCGAAACAAAAATTACGGTGATTGCCAGAATCGAATAAACAGAGAACAAGTATATCCATTTTTTTCTGCCGTATATCCAGGCTAATATACAAAGAAAGCTAAAGAGAAATAGGCTCCAAAAGTCATTTAATCGATCAAAGAAATTATAGATCACTGCGTAGAGATATGGCCGAGCCAAAAAAATTTCTATTGTTTTTTTATAATCAAATGACTCATTCATATACCCTCTCAACTCCGGTATGCCTTGTAATTTTATCACAATCAGCTGAACAGCCAGAGCCAACGCCAGAATTAAAACACTTAAAAATGATTTGTCTTTCAATAATCCCCTCAATCCACTTTTTTCAAGGAATACTTTCCTTAAATAACTAAAATAAATTACTGGAAACAGTAAATAGACGGCTGGATTAGTATAGGCGCATATAAAAATAACAAAATCAGCTAAAATATATCCTCTGCCGCCCCCTTCAGGCAAATAAATTCTATAGACTATAAAAAGGAAGGCTATATAAGAAAAAATGAATTTGAGATTCCCTACATTTCCAATCACAGCGTAATCAAAGCCGGCCAATGGAACAAAACTGGATAAAACTACCAAAAAAACTAGGTTGGTTTTTTTTATTTTATTCCAAAACAACAATATGGGTAGAGTTACAGAAAAAGAAAAAAAAGCATAGGAAATAAGAGCAATACTTTTTGGAAGCGACAAAAAATCCGCAAAAATTATTTTATTGAGAAACAAGGCGATGCCGGTCAGAATATAAAGCCCGAAAATATAATATCCATTGAATCTTTCGAAAAGCGCGCCGAAAAACTGTTTGTCGATGATTTTCAGGCTGAAAGTCGCGTCTTCGGCATAAAAATTGGTCTGGAAAAAAGCGTCCGGAAACCGCCAGAAAAAAATGAAGAACGACAACGCGAAAAGCCCGGCAAAGAATGCCCAGAATTGAAAAGATTTATTTTTCGCAATTTCTCTAATGTTCATTTGCTGTTTTATTATAGACTTTCAATTCTTCCGGCGTGCCGAATGAGGCGTATTTGTTGATCCTCACGACTTTTATCTTCCCCTTGTCTTCCAGGAGATAATTATAAAGCAAAGATGTATAATATTCGGCGGATTCAATATTTTTTTGATCAAGCAGTCTTTTTGCGAGATTCAAGAACAATTTTCCAGTTGAGAAGAAATAAGCGCCGGCCAAAGCATTGACGGAAATCACTTTTTTCTCGGCGATTTCCAAGACAAACCCATTTTCATCCGCTCTGGCGTAGCTATAGCGCGCATCATTCGAAAAGAAACTCACGAGCATCCCCTTGATGTCTGATTTTTCATCAAGAATATTACCTATAGATTCTTCAAGTTTGTCACTTTCAAAATACAAGTCGCAATCCATCAGTAACACGCCATCATCTTTATCAATGAATTTTTTGACTGCCAGACTCGTTTCGACCGAACCTCTCGTTACTGCGTCAATAATCACAATATGTGCTTTTTTGAAATGCGATTTTATTGTCTTATCGATTTTGAATTTTTCGACATGTTCCCTCCGGACGACAAAAGACAGCTTCATCGGGATTTTCCAATCATGAAAACTGGAAATCGCTTTGGTGAACATCGGCATCCCATCGACTTCTATCAGGGGTTTCGGCAGCAAATATCCTTCCTTGAAAAACCGCGAACCGAGTCCGGCCATCGGCATTATTATATGCAAATTTCTCATAGAGCCTAAAAAATCTGCGTGAATGAATAATCGATTTCTCCCGTCGCGTATTTGCGGTTCGGGCTCACACGCCACGCGAGGAGTTTTTTGAGAATCATCCAGCCGATTTTGAAATTTCGGGCATTGCTCACCTGATCCGTTTCCGACCAGCTGATCGGGATGAATTTCAATTTCGTTTTCTTGCGGTAATAGTCGAGCAAAAGGTCGACGTTGAAAGCTAGGCTGTCCGAGAAAAAAAGATACTTCTTGTCGGCAAGATCAGTCATTTTGAAAATATTGAGGCCGGAGCCCAGGTCTTTCGTTTTTTTAAAAGTAAGGAGCGTGAAAAACAGATTCAACCCTCGGTTCCCCCAAATTCTTGATAGCGCATATCCCTTGATTCTGGATCCTTTCATAAACCGCGCTCCGAGCGCTGCGCCCAATGCTTCATCCTTCTCGATTTCATCGATTAAATTGTTCAGCTCCTGCGTTTTGGCCTGGTTGTCTCCGTGGAGGATGGCGACATAATCAATTCCGTTTTTGAGGGCGAAATTGAAAGCCACCTTGTGGGTTCCGCCGAGGTTGTAATTCTCGTTGTTCCGCACGACCATAAACTTGGATTCGAATCCTTTTTCTTTGATCGCTTTTATGGCCGCATCCCGTGTGTTATCGGGGCTTTGATTGTCGATAATGATCACTTTCTCGATTCGCTCCAAGAGCGGAGCATCGAATTCATTGATGACTCGCGGAATTTGAGCCATGCATTTATAGCAGGGAATCGCCACTAGCATTTTCCTGTTCATATGCGGGTGTTTCCTTAAAAATAAATTTGAACCTGGCCCAAAAATTCCAAAAAAATGTGATGGCCATTGAAGCGATCTTTCCAATCAACGGGACGAAGCCAAGATATCCCACACTGATCACTGATACAAGAATCTGAATTCCCATTCCGACAAGACTCACAATAAAAACCAAGACTATTTCTCTTTTTCTGTTCCGATTTTTCGAGGCGAAAACGAATTTCCGACTGAAATACCAATTGAGAACAGTAGCCAGACAAAAACTGATAATAACCGATGCGATATAGTGAATTTTGAAATAACTATTCAGAAGCGCAAAGAAAACCAATTCCAGAAGTACGATTAGCGCGGCCACGACAAAGTACCTGAACATTTTCGCAAGTACATTTTTGATTTCAGCGCTAAATTGCATTTATTTGGCTCACTTATTTATTTTGAAGCCCGTATTCATCAAAAAATTCATTGAGAAGCCGGATTGCGACGGCATAGAAAACTATAAATGTTTCCGGATTTATTTTCGCCTTATAGGTGAGCATCCGGAAATAGTGCACGGCTTCGTGAAATTTTATCAATTTGAACCTTTCCGGGTCTATCTTTTCTTGAAGACTTTTTTCCAAATGCGTGAAAAGCTGGGTATATTTTGAAGAAATGTTTTCCTTGAAACTGACTTCGTTTTCTTTCAGCTCCGATTTCTCCAACTGTATCAGGAATTCATATCCGGAATGAAGAGACTGATACATCTTTCCATAATCTACAATCGGATCAGAGATATAGTTTTCGTCATTCGGATCAAGTAGGATGAAATTATCACCGTTCACAATTATATTATCAATTGTGAGATCTCCGTGCAATGGCGTCCGGCGATATTTCGAAAGCGCGGTCATAATTTTTTCATTTTTGGTGATTTTGTCCATTATCATGGAAAAATTGTCGTATGTTTTTCCATTTATGATAATTCTCGGATAGTCAATCACTGAAACGAGATATTGGTTTAGCGCCAGACAGTCATTGATTTTGTCCAGAATTTTCGTCTTTATGTAATAGTCCAGGTCTTTTCGGGATTGGACTTCATCTCTACCCAGATATATTTTGTCATTGACATACTCAATCACCCCGTCCAGAATTTTTTTGCTTCCCGCAATATCGCTCGAATGAATATGGTCAAAAAATGGAATAAAATCCTTTTCATATTTCAAATCGAGCCAATACGACGTCGCGCTTTTTTCGGAACTGACGATTTCAGGAACATTTCCAATCGCCTGCCGTTCTCGGATCCAATTATACTGCGATTCAAGCTTTCCCGCGTGCTGGGGCAGGGTTATTTTTCTCACGCACTCCCGTCCCAATTTTTCATTCCAAATGAGGATTGTGAGAGCGTTTGATCCACCCTTGAAAGTTTTGAGGAGCTTTGTGTCTCCCGCCACTTCCTGCAAATGAACAAGTCGCGCCACTTCCAAATTTTTGAAATAGTCTTCAAGAAAACGGCCCATTTCCCCGGAAATATCCTCGAAACGAAAAAGTTTGTTTTGATATCCGCCATTTGAACCACCAGCTGTTTCAAGTCTGGGAAAAAAGAAACTGAAAATCCTGTGTTTCTTTCGGTTTTCTCCAAAGATCAAAAAGATCATCCCTATCAAAAAGATAGGCACGATCAAAATGAACCAGGAGACGACCGAAAAGAGCAAGAGGGCGCTCGCGCTTGCAAATAATTTTCCGGTAATTTCAGAAAAATAGAAATGATAAGTTCCGATATAGGCCGGACCTGAAGGAACAGACACACTCAAGAAAGATGATATTGATATGATGAATCCGGGAATGAAGCTGACATTTCGAAAAAGGGCCATGAAAAGGGTGAATATTGAAGCGAGATAAAATCCCCACATCGCGATCGAAACAAAAATATATTTCGCGATATTTGCTTTTCTCGCGATCACTTTCGTTCCGAAAATCGCCGACCAGGCAATCAGTCTCGCCTTGTTTTTCAAGTTCTTGTTGAGAAAAGCGGAGTATCTGCCAACAAAACCGAGAAGCCGCTTGTTTTCGGAAAACAAAATATAGATGAAGCAAAAAACAACCAAAGACAGGATAAAAATCGTGAATACCAGCGAAAAAACAACGGGATTGAGAACATTTATATAATTTTTGGCAAACAAATACGCAAAAACGAACGTGGCGGTCAGAATAATTCCATCCACTGCCCGTTCGAAAAGAATCGTCAAAAAAACAACTGTCCGACTCACGAAAAGTTTTTTTCCGATGATATGGGCTCGGATCAATTCGCCCAGACGGAAAGGCAAAATTGCATTGAACAGAAAGCCGATGCTCAACGCCTCAAAAAGAAAATATCGGCTCACCCCGGGTTTGATCGGGCTGATAAGATAGGCGGATTTCCAGGCTCTCAGCCAATGCCCGGCAAGTTGGAAGAGCGCCGCCAATAAAAGAAGGGAAACGCTGATTTCCCGAATTCTGATTGCGCGAAAGACGATTCTAGGTTCCTTGAAAAATTCAAACAGGAAAAAAACGCTCACCAGGAGGCCGGCGAGCATAACTGCCAAAAAAGTCTTGTTCCTCCAAACATTTTGATTTTCCGCGTCTTTTTCCCCGTGCATCATTTTTGGATATATTCGAAAATTTTTTCGCACTCTTCATCCCAGTTGTGTTTTTTTATTTCTTTTAGGCCGTTTTTGACTATTTTTCCCCGCAGTCCTTTATCTTCAATCAATTTTGAAATTTTGTCAACGAGACAGCTTGGTTCCGGCTCCGACACCATCGCGTTTTCTCCGTCTTTCAAGAACCAGGTATTGGCGCCGTTGAAATTTGTCACCGTCGCGCAACCGCAAGCCATAAACTCAAACGGTTGGTATGACGGATGTTTCGTGAACATAAACACGAGGCCGATGTCGCACTTTCGGTACAAATCGGCGACGGCATTCAGGCTTTCCAGTCTTCCCAGATTTCGGATCACTCCCTTCACCCCGAAATCCTCTTCCCGCCAATCTTCTCCAGCCGAAATGATATTGATTTTGTCTTTGTATTTTTCTTTCAGCTTGGTCAGTGTCAAAAGCGCAAGCTCGAAAGCGTTTCTATCATGATTCGGCCGGCCATAAATGAAAATATCCAGCGTTTTTTTGCCTAGCTTCTTTTGCAAATCTTCCTCGTTGATATTATATATTTTTTCATTCACGCAAGGGAAAAATTCCCGACAGTCCATATCGTGTTGTTGTCTGACATATTCAGCAAGTCCGGGCGTATTCACTATCCCCTTGAACCCCATTCGGTAGGTCGCCTCCGCCATGGCATACATGGATCCGGCTGAATAAAAAAGCGGCTCGTAATCCTGAATGAAATAGAACTTTTTCTTTGTCTTGTTGAATCTGGCGCTGATATAGCAGGATAGCCAAAACGTGGAAACAACGGCATCCGACTCGGGAAGATCTTTCGCGCCGCTGATTGCCAAAAATTCGGCTTCGCGAAGATCCGGAAACTCCCCCGCCGCCTCCTCTCTCTTTTTTTTCACGTTTTCTTCGCTTGGATTGTCGAAAATAACGATTCTGTTTTGAATTTCTTTTTTGGTCTGAAAGTAACCGGCAAAGCGAAGGATTGTGTATATTCCGCCGAAAAGAACGTGGCTATAGTTTGGTAAAAGCCAGTTTATTGTTTTCACCTCGGCCGGATTTTTTTTCCATTTATCAATGACTTCAAAATGTCTTTTCAGCTCCGCGGGAGACACGTCAATCGCCGAGATTATGTTTTTTTGCTCCTCAAATCTTTTCTTTTGGCATTTTTCCTCGGCGCTTTCTTCCTGAACCGCCTCTTTTCGTGAAATTTTTTCGCGCGAGTCCGGCGAAATGTTCAATCGCGCGTCTTTTGCGTCCAGAGCCAGATTTTTGTTGTAGTACGGGTCCTTCCAGTTAAGATACGGGGCGTATCTTTTGAATGATATGTCTATATCACACTGGGGCGGATTTTTGTCCCTTGAAAGAGATTCGTAATGATAAAGTTCCGCCCGGGGTGTATAAACATTAGCATATCCTTTTTCATATAATTTCAGACACAGGTCCACGTCATTTCCGCAAACAGTGAATTTTTCGTCGAATCCCCCAATTTCCAGAAATTTATCCTTGGAAATCATGAGGCAAGCCGCCGTCACCGCCAAATAATTTCTCGCGAAGTTCGCCAACGCATAATATGTCTCATCCGCATACTGGCCGGAAAACAGATGATCCGCCAATCCGCCCATTCCCAGAATCACTCCGGAATGCTGTATTCTTCCGTCGGGGAAAAGCAATTTGGCTCCCACCGCTCCGATTTCCGGGCGGGCGGCGTGTCCCAGCATTTCTTCGAGCCAGACGGGCGAAATCACTTCCGTATCATTGTTCAAAAATAAGATGTAGTCTCCCAGCGCTTTTTCCACTGCCCAGTTGTTCAGCGCCGAAAAATTGAAAGGGATGTTGTGTTCAAAAATCTTGACATTCTTTTCCTCTTTCAATGTTTCTAAATAATCAAAGGTTTCTTTTTCTTCACTATTGTTGCTTACCAGGATTAACTCATAGTTTTTATAAAAAGTCTTTTCTATGATGCTTTCCACGCATTTTTTCAAATAATCCACTTTATCCTTAAATGGAATAATTATACTCACCAAGGCACCCTCGGGAACATCGTATACTAGATGGTGATTGGTATCTCCAAAGCCGTCGGCCACCTTAGCTTTCAGATTATTCCTGTGAATATAATCCGCGAGAGCCTGATGGCCGGCCCGATGAGCGTAGTTTTTTGATTTTGTATCTTTCGCCGTTGAAGTCTCGAGCGTTCTCCAGTGATAAAGCACTTTCGGAATATGAAGAATTTTTTTCGTCTTATCGATGAATCGCAAAAACAAATCGAAATCCTGCGAACCTTCATATCCTTTTCTAAACCAGCCTATTTCATCGCCGATGGATTTTCTCATCACGGAAAAGTGGCAAATGTAATTCACAGAATGAAAAAGGTCGGGCGACCAGTTCGGCTTGAAAAAGGGATTTGACCGGTCTCCTTTTATATCGATTTTATCCTCGTCGCTGTATATGAAATCAGTTTCCGGATATTCATTCAGCACTTTCACATTTTCAAACAGCGCGTCCGGGGACAATTCATCGTCATTATCGAGAAGCGCGACAAATTCCCCTGTCGCCATTTTCAGGGCCTCGTTTGACGCGCCGGAAATATGCTGGTTTTTTTTGCCAAAAGTGATTTTTATTCGCGGATCGGAATCTTCCCAGCTTTTCAAACATCTTTTCGTTTCCGACTTTGTGGAAGCGTCGTCATAAAGACATAATTCCCAGTTTTCATAAAACTGACTGAGAACAGACTGAATGCATTTGTTCAGCCATTTGGGCTTGACGTTGTATACCGGCGTTATGATAGAAATCTTCGGTTTGTATCTAAATTTATCTATCTCTCTCTCTATCTCTTTTCTATTCCATTTTTCATTTTCATCAATCCACGCATCGTATTCAGAAAAATCCCTTTTCTCCGGTTTGAAATAGTCCCGCCCGTGAACAGAATATTTGCACAAATGCCTAAAAAAAGATTTGGCGCCCTCCCGTCGAAAAACCGAGTGGGCTTTTTTTGCCATTTCCTTCAGGTGCTTCGGGCGAAAAGATTTCATTTTCACGTACCTGCTCCGCAAAATCCAAAATTTCGAAGACTTCATAAAGTTCACTTCTCGCTCTTTTTGTTCTAATTTGTTTTGTAATTTTCCCAGCTCTTTTTTCTCGGCATAATTCTTGTGCTGAATCTTTATTTTTTCTCTCTCTTTTTTCCATAATTTCAATTCCGCGGATTTTATCTCTTTCTTTTTTTCTTTCAGCTCATTTGTTATTTTTTTTACCAATTCGTCTTTTTTCCGAATATTTTTCGAAATATTTCCAATTTCGAAATCCTTTCTATTTTCAGACAGAAAAGAATATCTCATTTGCCACTCTTTTTCTCTCTTCAAGAGATCTTTGTATTTTCCCCCGTCTTTGAATATAACTCCGAGACCGTAGGAATGATAAAATTCCGCCGTTTTATATTCATTCTTCAATTCTTCCCACAGCTTGTAAACCCCGAAGTCGTTTTGTCTTACGAAAGTGTCATGAAAAATAATTATGCCATCGTCTTTCACCTTTGAATTCCAGTTCTCAAAATCATGTTTCACCGCTTCATAGGTATGCAAACCATCAATATGAAGCAGATCTATTGATTTATCGTCGAAATCAGGAATTGTTTCGTCAAAGTTTTTCCTGATTAAATCAATTTTCAAATCAGAATAAAATTCTTTTTTTATAGCCTTTACCGCTTCAAAAACTTCCTCACCATAGAATCCGGCATGCCCTTCGCCTTTCCATGTGTCAACGGCATTGAGTTCCGTTGCCAGTTTTTCGTCTTTCGCTGCCTGGCAAAAAGACCAAAAAGAAGTGCCGTAATGAGTCCCCAATTCCACGATTCTTTTCGGCTTTATATTGCGAACTAAATCATAGGCAAAATTCTTGTGCCCCGCCCAAGGCCAGCCGACATCTTGAAATTTTTTCTCGTATTCAAATTTCGGCCTATAATATCTCCAGTTCATAAAATAATCTAGAGAGGTTTTCTGGAAGCAAACGATTTAAAATTGACAATTGTTTTAGAAAATAATTCTCGAATCGCTGAATATCTGCTTGTTTTTATTCCAGCGCCATAAACACCTGTTGGAAATTTTTCATCCCCATCAAATTCTACAACCACATTATCAAACCCTTTGAGTATTTTCTTGAAGCATTCCGGGGTGAACCTCCAATAATCGGAAGGATAATCATGTATCGGAAAATTCATAACCGAAACTATCACAACTATACCTCCGGGTTGCAAAACTCTGTACATTTCACTCATTGCCCTGTCGATACTCTCAACATGTTCCAGCGTATCAATGCATATCACTGATCCGACGGAGTTACTAGGAATTTTTAATGAATGGGCATTTTCAATCCTATCCACGCCCAGGCCCTGCCTCATATCAACTCCCACAAATTTCTTCCCGGGAAACATGCCCCGTATATCAGCAAGTTCCTCCTGACCTTCCGCTCGGAAAGAGCCGACTTCCAAAATCGGCTCTCGAAAATTGTCGGGAAATTTCTCTATCATCCTTGCAAGAAAATCTTTATTTTCCTGTCTCATGTTTTTTATTCATTATAATTTTATGAGGCAGATCAATACATCCGTCAGAATTATATTCTCTGTTTACTATTTTGAGAGCCTTAAAATTATCTCTCCAGTCATAAAAAGCCCTTATTTTTTCTGCAGCCACAGCCGGCGAAATATAAAACAATCCCCCAGCGAGATAGTTTTCTATTTCAAATTCAACCTCCACTTCGCCTTTCTGGCAAATTCCGGTTTTAATTTCTTTAAAATTTGTGTTAGTCACGAAAACAGAAACGTTGTCTGTGTTGTTGATCACTATCCCAAAAATAGGATTTGAGATAGTTTTGTAAATTTTGTAAAGTACCCTGATGTTTACTTTCTCCCCCGGACGGAAAAAATCCTTACTTTTGCCTTCGTTGTCGAAAATATCAACCTTTGCGATTTCGGCAACTTTTTTTTGTATCGGCACCCCGAATTTTGTTTCGACATGATTTTCTTTTTCTTTTCTTTCTTTTAATTCTTTCTCCGCTTTTGTTCTTCGTGATTTTTCCTCTTTAAGAATCCGCTTCTCTTCATCTGACATATTTTGATAAATATATTCACTACTTACTTTCTGCGGATCGCCGATTATTTGAATTTTCCCTTCCCGCAAAAGCATTGCCCGGTCGCAGTATTTTTGAACAGTAAGGATATCGTGCGTTACCAGAACCACCGTTTTGCCGAGATGCTTATACTTCGTGAATTCCGAGATGCATTTTTGCTGGAAATTGACGTCTCCTACCGCGAGCACTTCGTCCATGAGAAGTATTTCTCGGTTCGCGTGGAGCGCCACTGAAAACATGAGGCGCACTTGCATACCGGAGGAATAATTTTTCACTTTTTGGTCGATGAAGCGCCGGAGTTCCGAAAAGCGGACGATATCGTCAAACCTCTCGTCAATTTGCTTTTTGGTGAGACCCAGCACGGCAGCGTTGAGATATATGTTGTCCCGCCCCGAAAGCTCCGGGTTGAATCCGATGCCAAGTTCGAGGAATGGTGAAATCAGCCCGTTGATTTTTACTTTACCGTTGTCCGGTTTGTATATTCCGGCTAGAATTTTGAGAAGGGTTGATTTTCCCGATCCGTTCCGCCCGATGATTCCGAAAAACTCCCCTTTTTTTACCTCAAAACTGACGTTGTCGAGTGCTTTGAATTTCTCGTAAGTTTTCGGCTTGAACGCACTCACAAAAACCCCCCGGAGCGTCGAGATTTTTTCGTGGGGAATCCTAAACGTCTTGCTTATATTGTCAACCTTTATGGCAATATTGTGCATAAATTACAAATTTTCAATTTGAAATTTGAAATGAATTTTAATTCCAAAAATTTTAATTCTTTTTTGCGCTGTTCATTGTGATAATAATCTTTGAAAAAATCATGGTCAATTCGTGCGCTTCTTTCCAGTATTTTCGGCATTTTTCCGCGTTTTCCGGACTTGCTTTCGCGATGAGCTGTAACCAATATTTTGTCTCTTTAGCCTCCTTTTTGCAAATGTGTATTTTGTTTTTGAAATCCTTCTTTGAACTTGCGCCGTTGGCTTCGCAATAATTCGCCCCTATGCTAGTTGCCGATCTAATAAGTTGTTTTATCAAAGGCACCGTTACGATGTCTTTTTCCAGAATTCTGGCAAAGACAATTATGTCCTCGCTGAATTTCATAGTCCTCGCTTCCAAATTATATTTTCCCTCCATTTCATTCATTTGTTATTTTAAAATTGATTTCAAATTTAAAACTTCGAATTTCAAATTTCAAAATTATCATATCAAAAAATCCCCGAATTGTCGAGGAAAAACCCCGCCCCCACCGGTCTACTTCTTCGGCTTTGTTTTGAGATAGTAGACTATGAGGAAGATGTTGAGGATAGGCCAGATGAAAACGGAAAGGTACCAGAGCCATTGAATGCCATAAAAATCAAGCATTCCTGAGCCAATGTTGAGTAAAATGGATAAATTACCCAATATCGAAAATACCATTAAAGCTGAAATCTTTCTCCTCGCTAAAGCGAAAACTATAAGTGAAACAATTAATGATACGCAAAGCAAGAATAAAGTAATCCAAATATCTATTCGGGCACTTCCTAATAACAACATGATTTTATTCACAATCTCCCGCGTAATTTTTCTTTACATCAGTATACTAACTTACTGATGTAAAATCATTTCGCGGAAATTGTTTTCTATTAATTGTTATCATTTTAAACGATTTTTATTCCATTTTCAAATACGCAAGGCTTTCAATTAGAAGTTCAGCAATACTCTGATCAAACCATCTTGGGGTTCTCCGGTTTATTTTCTTAATAAGCCGGTCTATATCGGCATCAATTATTTTTTCAAGTGCGTCTATTGCCGCTTCCTTGGGCTTTGGTTTAAGTTTCGAGTTTTTTATCTTTTCAAGAAGATCGAAGAGTTCTTTAAGATGTTCTAGCTTTCTTGTTAAATACTTTCTGGCAATCTTCTTCTTAATAAGACCGAGATCAAAATAACGACTTATATTGTTTTGAATAGCACCGAGATTAGTTGTATTTTGGAAAGCAATTTCCTTTTCGCTCGCATTTCCGGCCTCGTCCGCGGCAGTGATTTTGAACTTGTGCTCGCCGAGATGTTGGAGAGAGAAATCAATACTTTCTCTCAAAAACTCTGCGCCGTCATACGTTATTGATTTTTCTATTTTTTCGTTCGGCGATGTTTCGTCGGAAATTGAATAAGCAACGGTGATTATTTGATCATTGAGATATTCTTTTTCTTCGGGAGACGTGACGGTGATGGTGGGTGGAGTGGTATCCGCAAGCTTGATTTCCCCTATCGGGTCCTCTGTATTATCTGGATTATATTCCAATTTATACTCTATAGTCTGTCCCTCGGTAATTAATCCTTCCGTGAGGCTTTCTTGGTCTGGAATATCATTTTCGAAATCTGCATAAATTGAACCAATATGATATTCTCCGATCCCATTTCCAGTCAATTTCACTTTATAATCTCCTTTGATTGGATTTGGGATTGAAATAAATTTAAATCCGTCAGACTTGGTCTCACCGGAATATTGAGCTAATCCATTTTCAATATTGCTGAAATCTTTAGTGATTATCTTCCCGTCCGAATCTTTTATTTCCACATCCACGGGCGACGCAAACCAAAAGTCAATTTCGTCCCTAATTTCTGGAGAAGGATGAATTTCACTAAGATTTTCTCCTAGAAGATCAGCCACTAACGTTTCCGATTGATCAACAATGTCACCATGGTCAAAGTCTAATGTTTTGCTAAAATAGCTTTGAATTTGAGAAGAAGAAAGCAATACTCTCTTATCTCCAGATGTATCATTTCGTACCGGATCGATCGGTTCCGGCTTGCCGTCAATCCACAGCGGTGCTTCTTCTTCAGCACTTATAAAAGGAATTTTATTAACCGTCGAATAGCCGTTACCGGAAATTGAAATGACTTTGACTTTGTCATTCAACAAACCTATTTGGCTATTCAGACCAGGAAGCAGATTGTTTATTTCCTTGAGTTGCGCATAATTGTATAAAAGATTTGGATTATCCACCGGATGAAGATAATTGTAAACCGGCATAAGTTCTTTCACGGAGGGGATATGATCGTGGATTATTTGATACGGACTATATGTAAAATTCTTCACCCGTAAATAATCTATGTAGGCGATAAAAACCAATCTAGTTTCCCAGTTCTTCGGAATTCGTCCGCCCTCCCAAACCGGATAAATATCCGATGATCCCTTATTTGGAGTGCCGATCAGGATCAAGTTGTCAACGTCGTTTCTATCGTTGTATCCCGCGTTTTGGATGTAACTTCGCGCCACCAATCCACCCATAGAATGAGCGACGATATTAACTTTGTATGCCCCGCTCTCGGAAAGCGCCTTATCTATGACCGGCTTGAGATAGTTTTCGGCGGAAACGGCATTGTTGCCGCGCCAGTCATAATAGCAAACAAAAAGGTCTTTTCCTTCTCTGTATCCCATCGCCTTCAGTGCTTCGACAATTCCGTCATAAGTATGACTCATTAGAGTCCATTTTTCTGGAAAAACTCCGCCCAGCATCAAATCCCAATTCACAGAAGCTCCTATGCCAGGAACAAGAATCACCGGCTTTCTAGACAGAGTCTGCGGCGGCTCGAGAAGCCAAGGGTCATACATGACACTGCTTCCCAGAACTCTGTTGCCGTTCACCGCTGGATCTGACGGGCCACTTACATCTCCCCACCAATTGTGCCTGGCGTCAACTTTTTTCGAGTAGGCTACGTCTCGTGCGTCAAGACCGACAATGGTGTTTCCGGTAATCGAGTTGCTGTAAAATGTTGGCACTCGGCCGGTCTTGGATGTGTACGCTTCAATTCCAGTTTTATTATTCTCTATCTTATTGTTTTCAACGACAGGCAAAGTATTGTACACTTTTATTCCGACTTCATTGTATTTTATTTCTGAATTCCGAAGGATCAATCCCCGGTAGTTCGAACTAGAATAATCCTGATATTTTATGCCTGTTGTCGCGTACCGGACGGAAACGTATTCCAACTTCGAGTTATAGGTGTTGTTGTATATGTTTATACCGTACCAATCCCCCTTGCCGGGTTTCGACGCCCCGCTGTCATGATTATCGTCCCCGCCTATGTCGTCCCGTATTGAGGTAAATGTGATCGGCTTCTCGGGTGTTCCCACTGCGTTTAGTTCATTCTTTACAGATAATATGCCAGTCGGACCGATTCCATAGTATTGGAACTTTACGATGACCCCCGGTTTAATAGTCAGCGGCGCGGAGACACTGACAGATCCATACACAAGATATGGACTCCCCGCCTCGTCCCAAGTCGTTTCAGAAGTAACATCGCTGGTTACCTCCGTTGACGCGACAGCTCTGTTTGCAATCAAAGTGCAGAAGCAGATAAAAAATACTGTCCCAAGAAAAATTCTTTTTTTCATTTTATTTCCATATAAAAAATTACAAGCGGCGATTTAGCTCTTCGAAAGCCATGGGAAGAAGAACATATACAAAAACTAAAACATAAGTCAGGAAGATAATAATGGACAAAGCTAATGAGATGAAAAACGATTTTATTTTTATTTTCTCTAAAATTATCTTAGCAAAAATGAAAGGGGAAATGATCGATAAAAACAAAGTTAAATAAATACTTCCCATACTAATACCATCAAATACATCCAAAACATCGTATGAAGCAATTTTACCCAAGATAAATTTTTGTGCACAAATAATAAATAAAATTAACATTCCCACTGCTAATAACGTACTATAAAAAACATAAAGTTTCCTGTCCTTTCGATATAAAAACCGCAACCAAAAAAAAGGAGAAATAATGATAAACGTGACAGCGAGCGTGCCCAAAATAATAATTACAGTTTTCATTTTACTTTCGCATCCCTGCGGAATGTTGTCTCGCATTAGTACACTAACTCACTAATGTAAACTGATTCCGCGGAAATTGTTTTGATTAATTTTTATATAATTTTACACCATCTGACCGTAATAAACCCGTATTACGGTAAATTTTTCCCATTCTTAAGGCTTTTACGGCACTTGATAAACAAATATCGTCTTCCCCACCCTCGCTACGAGGTTGTTTTCCAAAATGGTATATTTCCTTTCCGGTGGGATGTCGGTGGAATAGAGGTTGTTCATAAGCTCGTAGTTTGAGACGGCAAGATAAGAACCGGAAGAAGGAAGCTTGCCTTCATTTTGCAAGTTGAAGAATTTTTGCCCGTCGCCGAGATAATATCTCAAAGGCACGTCGGCGAAAATTTGGGTGTAGATCTCCCGCACATTATTGTCGCGCATCCATGCAGCCAACCGCCGGACGTCGGAGCCGCCCCAGTCATAGTTGGAATCGGTGGCGATTTTGTAGCCCCTGTCCGTCCCGCCGGCGAAGACATTATAGTACTCGAGATAATACGGGAAAGAAAAAATCGTTGAAACTAGCATTAGTGGAGCGACAATAGCAAAGATATGTTGAACTTTTATTTTTCTATATGCTCTCTTAGCCCAAAATAAATCCATTCCCCTGCCCACGAGAAGCGAAATCGCCAAAATCACCGGCATAATGTGGCGAAGACCAATCTGGAAAGTGGAAGAAAGAGTTATCGCCATATAAGAAACAATAAAAACCCAAAGCAAAAGCGGAAGCGGATTGGCAATAAATTTTGAGAATTTATTCTTCAATTTTTCTCTTTTGCCGGAAAGAAAAGTATAAATCACCAGAAAAAGCGTAATCAAAGAAAATAAATGAAATCCTGGAGAAAGTTTGGCCAGATACAAAATCGGGAAATACCACCAGCCTGCTCCCTCCTGGCCGTAGACGTGCCCCATAAAATAGGTAATCTGGGCCGAGACCACCATCCGACTTATGACCATAAAAACGCCGTTCACATAAGCTGCCAATCCCTTGAACAATACGTTGCTGTAGGCCATCCATTCCAAAATTTTGTGGCCGAATTGAGGCAATTGCTCTTCGGGATAATTTTCGTGGAGCTTTTGAATCAGGACATAGTCTTCAGCTTTGTAGATATGCAGAGCGTAAAATATCGAAATCAAAAAAACCACAGCGACCATCAGCGCCGCGTAAGCGCCAAGGTAGCGTAAAATCAGAGCAACTCGACTCTTTTCTCCTCGTAGGTGTCGTAGGTGTCGTAGGTGTCCGACACCTACGAAACCTACAAAAACCAACCCGCCCAGGAAAGCGGCTGGCAAAAGAACGACTGACGAAAATTTGGAAAGAAGCGCGAGAGTGAAAAAGATCGCTGTTAGAAAAAAATACTTCAGGGTTCTTCTGCCTTCTGCGTATTTTTTGAGATACAGTGCGAATGAGGCAATGGCAATTATTGTGAGAACTGCCGACATAAAATCAATGACGACATAAGAAGCATGGCCGATTGAAAATGGAGAAACAGTGAAGAAAAAAAGACCGAGAAGCGCCGCCCTTTCCGACCACAATCGGGACAACAGAACAAACAGAATAAAAAGAAGAAGTGTGTTTGTGAAAATCACTGCCAAGCGGGCATAAAAAGCGATGTTATCAGGATCATTTTCGGGATGAAACAAAAACAGGACTCCAAAATGATCCTGATTGTTTTGCCATTCGAGAGTTTTGGGGAAATCCGTATTTTGAAACGGATATTCGGGGCGGTGATAATCGGGAGAAAGAGCCGTCTGATTCGTGATATTCGGAAAAGCGGGGCGCGGATGCAAGAACAATGCGATTCCCGCTCCAGCAATGTCTTTTACGAGCGGCGGGTGCTCGGGATTTAAAAAATAGCGGTGAGTTTTGAGATAATAATACCCCCCGCCGATGTGCGGGATTTCATCAGCCAAAATGCCGTTTCCGGAGTATTTTAAATTTCGCCAGTCTGGACCAGTGCTGGAAAAAAGCGCAAGAAAGAAAAAGAGAAGGCAAATTACAACGGCGGCAAGTTTGTATTTTTGTTTTAGCACAATTTAAACTAAAAACTAAAAGCGAAAAAGTAAAAGTTATGGTATCGCTTCGCGATTTTATTTTTATTATACAAAAACCACGAGCGAAGCGAGTACCTAAGTTTTTACATTTTAGCTTTTCGCTTTTAGTTTTATATATTCTCGGCCACTTTCGGTTCCAGTTTGCGGAAGACAAAAAGACTCGTGAAAAAAAGCACCACTATGAGGCTCGCGAAAATGCTATTTTGCCAAAAGGGCGCGTAGTGGTTTTGGGTAAGCGCCATTTTCGTGAAGTGGATAATATAGCCGATTGGATTAGCCAGAAGTATGGAATGATATTTTTGCGGAATTATCTGCAGAGGATAAACTATCGGCGAGCCGTAGAAAAGAGCTTGGATGGCCACTTCCCAGATTTGAGAAAGGTCCCGGTATTTCACGTAGAGCGGCGCGGCGATAAATGAAAACGACAAGATAAGAATGAAAGTCAGCAAGATATAGAAAGCGAAAGTCAAAATTGCCGGCCCGCTGGGTAAGAATCCATAATAAGCAAAGAAAATCGCAATGACAATCAGATTCATTCCAAATATCATCGTCGCGTTTATGGTCGAAGCAATGACGATTGTCCAGCGGGGAACATAAATTTTCGTAACCAGCGAGGCCTTCCCGAGAAGTGAATTGAGGCCGGCCATTGTTCCTTCGGAAAAAAAATTAAAGAGCATTATGGAAGTGAGAAGCTGGAGCGAAAAGTGCTGGATGCCGGAATTTTTAGGGTTGAAAATAGTAGAAAAGACAAAGTTTAGGATCAAGAAAGTGAGAAGGGGTTTCAAAAGCGCCCAGACATAACCCAAAACCGACCCGTGGTATCTCAATTTAAAATCAGTCCGGGCCAGGGCCCAGACCAATTCCCAGTAGTTTTCGTGCTTTTTGGCCATTTGAAAATAGACTAAAAGCCATCCGGTTACACAAAACTCTGCGGTTTGATTCGAAGAATAGATTCAGATTAAGCTAAATCCTGCTGTGGGAATTTTAAGCCTCGCTTGAAGAATTGGACTTCCTCATCTTCAAGCTCAAACATTTCCCGAAAGTAGCCTACAAGGACATCCTTGTTCATGTCTTCCTTGCAAGTGTAAGCGTCGATGCTTACAAATCTCTTCTTGGGGAAGGTATGGACGCTGATATGCGATTCAACGATCATCACAAAGCCGGAATATCCGCCGCTGTCTTTCATATTTCTCGGCTCTGCCCAGTGAACGACCGGCTTCGTCATCTTTTCCATGCCCAGCTTCTCCGGAAGCTCATTGAGAACTCTGTGGACAAGATTTTTGTCGTTGAGCTTCACCGGATTCCCACCGTAGCCATCCATCGTGAAGTGACAGCCGAAAGTGCAGGTGGGCACTTTCCCCTTGCTTCCTTTTTTCATTTTTTCGTTGGGGATGTTTGAGTTAGTTATTTATTTTTTTCTTTACTCTTATTTTTCTCTTTTTTGGAAATTATGTCAAGAGTTTTTTCACTCTTGTAGTATCCGCAATAGGGACAAATCCTGTGCCCTGCAATCATTTTAGAACAATGCGAACAAGCAATCAAGTTTTTGGAACTGATTTTTATGTTCGCCCTTCTTCGATTCCTTCTTCCTTTCGTGTGGCGCTGTTTCGGAACAGACATAAAACAAAAATTTTCACAAAATTAATTTCAGCTAACTTGATTTTAATTTTTTTGAAATGTTTGTCAAGGGCTTGAACGATTTTCGATGCACCTCACACGGCCCGTACTTCTCGATCATCTCAAAATGCAATCTTGTCCCATAACCTTTGTGTTTTGCAAAGCCATAGCGCGGGAATTTTTCGTGAAGCGCGAGCATCATCCGGTCGCGGGTAACTTTGGCCACAATCGAAGCGGCAGAAATTGAAAAAATCAGTTTGTCGCCGCCCAGAATATTTTCCTGCTCTATGGAAATATTCGGAATCAAGCTACGGCCATCGAGCAAAACAGCCTCGATATCATTCCCTAGTTTGCTCTTTAGGTCTGAAAGTGCTTTTTTCATCGCCAAAAAGGCCGCTTGCATGACATTTGTTCTGTCAATCGTCTCGTGGCTTGACCAGCCCATGCCAAAGGGAAAATAATCTGTGATGAAACCGAAAGCCTTTTCGCGCTGGTGAAAAGAGAGCGTTTTGGAATCGCGTATCAGCTTGTAAAGGGGATCTTTTCTGATTTCTTTGATAATTTCAGGAAATACAACCACCGCGCCGGCCACCACCGGACCAGCCAGCGGCCCTCGGCCGGCTTCATCGAGGCCAACAACAAGCCGATACCCTTTCCTCCAATATCTATTCTCATAATCGAGGCCGGGAAGTATCATATTTTGCTCTACTTATCCTCCTTGTGTTATTATAGAACTAATAAGAATTAATACAAACATTATGAAAAGCAAGATTATCCTCGTCAGTCTCGGCGCAATGACTTTCTTGACTGGATTGATACTCCTGGCCAGAGCCAGTGAACATAAAACCGTCAAGAATGCCATTATTGAAAAAATCAGCCACAGCGCCAAAACCCTGGAGGCGGTGAAAAGCGGCACGACTTATGTTGTCGACGCCAAAAACGCCAAAATCCGGAAAGGAAGCTCCGGAAGCAAAGTCCTGAAATACTCAAAGGTAAAGAAAGGAGACGTAATCAACATTGAAGGGTCTTTTGACGACGAGAATGTGACGGCTACCAAAATTCGGGACTTGAGTTACTATAACAAGCATACGGCTACTTTCTACGGCGTTATCGACTCTCTCACTGAAAGCACCAAGACTTTCAAAATAGACACGCTCGACCGCGGCAAACAAACCGTGGCTGTTCTTTCTTCGACCGACATTGAAAATAAAGACGGTGACGACATAGAATTTTCCGACCTTAAAGAGGATGACAAAGTGCTCGTGCGAGGATATTGGAATGAATCGAAGAAAACGATCACAAAAACAAAATGGGTCAATGTTCTGGATGATGACGACTATGAGGACCTTGATTCGCTTTATCCCCAGCAATAACAATAATAATGTCAAAAAAGAGTCCGGAGTTGACCGGCTCTTTTTTATTTCCAGAAAATCGTTTATAATACTTAAAAAGACAAACTAAATCCTCAAGGGGGATCTAGTTTTAGGTATGTCTGAAAATAATTCGAACAAATCAAGTTTTGTCCACCTCCACGTCCATTCGCATTACTCTCTTTTGGACGGACTCGCCAAGATTGACGAGCTCCTGGACCGGGCAAAGGAGCTGGGAATGGAGGCTCTGGCTCTCACTGACCATGGGGTGCTTTATGGCGCTATTGAATTCTACCAAAAAGCCGAAGATCGCGGGATTAAACCAATCATTGGCTGTGAGATGTATCTTGCGCCTAACGGACGGGAAATGAAGCGCCCTAAAATCGATGATGTCCGCCATCATTTAATTCTGCTTGCCAAAAACGAAACAGGATACAAAAATTTGATGAAGCTCGTCACCATCGCCCACCTCGAAGGATTCTATTATAAACCACGCATCGACAAAGAAATTCTCCGTCGATGCCCCGAAGGTCTTATTGCCCTCTCGGCCTGCATTGAGGGAGAAATTCCGTCTCTCGCCGTCAGCGGGAAAATAGACGAGGCAGAAAAGGCTGCCCGCGAATACGAAGAAATATTCGGAAAAGGCAATTTCTATCTTGAAGTTCAAGATCACCCGAGATATCCAAACCAAAAAATTGCCAACGATGCTATCATTGAAATTTCCCGCCGAACCGGAATTCCTCTCGTTGCCACGACCGATCTTCATTATGTCCGCCCGGAAGATAAAGACATTCAAGACATCCTTCTCTGCGTCCAGACTAACCGGAAAGTTAGCGAAGAAAATCGTCTGAAAATGCTCGATTTCGATTTGCACATGCGCTCCCCGCAGGAAATTTATGAAGCTTTCAAAGACATTCCGGAAGCGATTGAAAATACGCAAAAAATCGCCGATGCGTGCGATCTTAAAATCGAATTGGGAAGCAGCAAGCTTCCTCAATTCAAAGTCCCGACCGGATACACACCCGAGTCATATCTGCGAGAACTCTGCGAAAAAGGACTCGAGCGTCATTTCGGCAGCCAGATATCCAAGGAGCACCGGGATCGGATGAATTTTGAACTTTCAGTCATTGAAAAAACCGGCTTGGCCTCCTACTTCTTGATTGCCCAAGACTTCGTTAATTGGGCTAAAAACCAAGGGATTGTTGTCGGTCCGGGAAGAGGGTCTGCCGCGGGAAGTTTTGTTTCCTATATCCTTGGAATCACAAACATCGACCCGATAAAATATAATCTTCTTTTTGAACGCTTTTTGAATCCAGACCGGATTTCAATGCCAGATGTTGACATAGATTTTGCCGATACAAGACGCGATGAGGTTTTGGACTATGTGAGAAAAAAATACGGACATGACCACGTAGCCCAAATCATCACCTTTGGAACAATGGCCGCCCGGGCGGCTATTCGCGATGCAGGAAGAGCTCTTGGCTATCCGTACAATTTTTGCGATCAGACAGCCAAACTTATTCCGATGAATATGACAATAGGGAGAGCAATCGCAGACGTTCCGGAAGTCTCAAGCTTCTACAGCGCCGACCCGGCTGCCAAGAAACTTCTCGACAGCGCCTCCCGGCTCGAGGGAGTAGCCAGGCACGCTTCGATGCATGCTTGCGGAGTTGTCATCACACCGGAACCGGTCGTGAACTATACCCCGCTCCAATATGTCGCTGGTGATGAAAAAAATGTTGTCACGCAATATTCCGCTTCAACAAAGTCAAGCTACGTAGAAAAAATTGGCCTGCTCAAGATGGATTTTTTGGGACTCAAGAACCTCACTATTATCCAACATGCCATAAAAATTATCGAGAAAACCAAGGGAGTGAAAATAAACATAGAAGAAATTCCCCTTGATGACAAAAAAACCTTTGGACTTTTGCAAAATGCGCTGACGACAGGAGTCTTTCAGTTGGAATCTGGCGGGATGAAAAGATATCTCAAGCAGCTCAAGCCTACAACTTTTGAAGATGTGATTGCGATGGTGGCACTCTATCGGCCCGGACCGATGGATTGGATTCCCGATTTCATTGCCAGAAAACACGGGCGAAAAAAAATCAGCTACATCCATCCGAAGCTCGAGCCAATCCTCAAAAATACCTACGGCGTGGCAATTTATCAGGAGCAAGTAATGCAGATTTCCCAAGTCCTGGCCGGATTTTCTCTCTCCGAAGCCGACACTTTGCGAAAGGCAGTGGGAAAGAAAATCCCAGAGCTTATTCAGGAAGAAAAAATAAAATTCATGGACGGATGCGTTGAAAACGGCATTGACCGGAGCATTGCCGAGCGCGTTTTCGCTTTCATCGAGCCTTTTGCCGGATACGGATTCAACCGCTCGCATGCGGCCTGCTACGCTCTCATCGGATACCAGACAGCTTGGCTCAAAGCCCACTACCCCACTGAATTTATGGCCGCCCTTCTCACTTCGGACCAAAATGATATTGACCGCATCGCCATTGAAATCGAGGAGGCACGCAATATGGGAATCGAAGTTTTGCCGCCCGACGTCAACGAGAGTTTTGTTACCTTTGCTGCGATTTGCAAATCCGGCGAGAAAGAGAAGATAAGATTCGGTCTCGGCGCCATCAAAAACGTTGGAAAAAACGTGGCCAATGAGATTGTTGAGGAGCGAAAAAGAAATGGAAGGTATAAAAATCTCACTGATTTCGTTGAACGAATCCAAATCAAGGACTTGAACAAAAAATCACTGGAGAGCCTCGCCAAAGGCGGTGCCTTGGATGAACTCGGGGAACGCAATCAATTACTGACAAATGTTGAAAATATTCTTGCTTATTCAAAAAATTTTCAGCGTAATCAAAACTCCAATCAGGAAAGTCTCTTCGGGATAGGCAAGGTTGAAATCAAACTGCCTGAAATCAGCCTCACTACCGCCGAACCTGCCCCGAAAATGGAGCGTCTGGCTTGGGAAAAGGAGCTGCTCGGACTCTACGTAAGCGATCATCCCCTGGCTGAATATTTTGATTTTTTCCGCCAATTTTCCAAACCCGTCTCCGAAATTGACGAGAGCTACGTCGGCCAAACAGTAACCATCGGCGGGATCATCGAAACCATCAAGAAAATCTTTTTGAAGTCGCAGAAAAATATGGCTTTCGTTGGTCTTGAAGATGCCGGTGGTCAAAAAATGGAGGTAATCGTCTTTCCCAACTCGCTCGAACGCTATGGAGGGATATTTGGGGAAGGAAATATTATTTTGGTAAGCGGAAAAATATCCAATAAGGATGGGACACTCAAAATAATTTGCGACGAGGTGCGACTCGTCAATCAGGAAGAAATAGAAAAATACAAGACACTCGAAGCTCAACGGAAAACCGAGGAAGAGCGCGAAAAAAGCCTGCAAAAAGTTTTTTTGAAGCTCCCTCGGAAATCCAATTCCGAATTGTTGAGAAAAATATCCGGCATCTTGAGTGAGGCTAAGCCGGGAAATTGCAAAATCTACCTCGAATTTCAGGATGGAAATTCAGCGAATATAAATCGGCTTGAAACTCCGTATCGGATCAGATATGATAAGGATATTGCTAATAAAATACAAGAAATTCTAAGACGAACAAAATAATAAATACAACGAATTTAGAATTATGAATTGAGAATTTTGAATAGGAATACAGAATATTGAATCCAGAATTCTTTTACTCTTGATTCCCATTCTCAATTCTAAATTCCGAATTCTCAATTCTAAAATAATGCATCTCGGCCATTATAACAACTCCCCCAGCCGCAAAATTTTCTGGATCTTTGTGATCCTGGCGACTGTTGGCGCGGTTATTGTCATAAATTTCACCCTCGCTCGGGCAACGATTGTTATCCATCCGAAAATCGAAAGGAAATCAAGCGTGATCACCCTCACGATTGACGCCAAGGCTCTCAAGCCCGATCTCACAAATGGAATCCTTCCGGGAAGAATTGCGGAGTCGCAGGGAGAAATCATCAAAGATATCTCGGACGTGTCTCTTCGCAAAACGGAAGATTTTGCCAAAGGCGCTGTGAAAATAAAAAATATCTGGAAAAAAGATTTCTTTTTGCAAAAAGGCGCGCAGCTTGTGCAAGGAGAATCCCCGGAAATGGTAGGTGCCGGGCCTAAAAATATTTTTGTACTGGACAACGACACCATCGCTGTTGCCGAAGGCGAAGTAACTACCAGTGCAACGGCAAAAAATAAAGGGCTTGTCGGGAATATCCCGCCGGGGAGATTTTATTTTCTGCGGATGAGTCAGTGGAATCGCGACCGAATCTGGGCGGAAAACGAGGAGAGTTTCTCGGGCGGAGAAGTCGAGACAAAAGTTGTTTCGGCCGATGACGTTTTGCAAGCCACGCAAGCGACAGCCGAAGAACTGGGAAAGCAGGAAATTGAAAAGCTAAAAAATCAAATCCCCGCTGACAGCAAAATATCGCCGGCCCTCACCCGCGTTGAGATTTTGGAATCCCGCGCTAATCTTCCACCGGAAACTCAAACCGAGAATTTTCAGATGTTCGTGCGGGGAAGGGTTTCTTCAATTGTATACAAAGAAAAAGATTTGAAAGACGCGGCTGTTGAAAAATTCCGCGAACTTATCGGCGCCAATCAGGAAATTTCGGAAATTGACGAGGAAAATATCAAATACGAACTTTCCGACATCAGCGGCGGCGACGGCAAAGCCGAAGTGAAAATTTCCGTCCCGGCCGTTCTCATGCCGAAACTTCCCAGCAAAATTTTGGACAAGAAATCAATCATCGGCTACAACGCCGCCGCCCTTCGGGAACGCTACGCCAAATTCCCGGAAATAGATTCGATCGAAGTCAAATTCTTTCCTTTTTGGGTAAAATCGGTACCGAGTTTTGAGGGGCAGGTAAATTTTGAAATAAAGACGGAATGAATATTATCGCACAAGAATTTGCAAACAAAAATCCCTCAGAGAAGGGATTTTTCATTTCGTCCAGAATACTTGGCACTGATCTACTCTTGCCTTTCGGCTACCATCGACGCTGATGGGCTTAACTGCTCTGTTCGGGATGGAAAGAGGTGTACCCCCATCGCTAGAAGCGCCAAGTATTTTAGATAAAATTTGCCTATTTATTCGCGTTACATGTTTCAAGTTACATGTTTCGCGATGATTAGTAACTGCTAATTGCTGGTCGTGCGATAAAACTCCCCCGTCAAATTTTTACAAAATTTAATAGGGTAAACTCCGGCTTATTAGTACTTCTCGGCTCAATGCGTTGCCGCACTTGCACCTGAAGCCTATCGACGTGGTCATCTTCCACGAAGCCAAGCCGCGCGCAGCGCGGAAAATGCCAAATGAAACAAATAAACAAAATTCCAAACTTGGAATTTTGTCGCTTTGTCATTTTGGTATTTTCTGTGCTACGCACAGCAGTTGCCTAATCTTGAGGTGGGCTTCTCGCTTATATGCTTTCAGCGATTATCCCTTCCGAACATAGCTACCCAGCAGTGCCCTTGGCAGGAACAACTGGTACACCAGAGGTTCGTTCTTTTCGGTCCTCTCGTACTAGAAAAGACTCCTCTCAAGCAACAGCGCCTACGGCAGATAGAGACCAACCTGTCTCACGACGGTTTGAACCCAGCTCGCGTACCGCTTTAATTGGCGAACAGCCAAACCCTTGGGACCTTCTCCAGCCCCAGGATGCGATGAGCCGACATCGAGGTGCCAAACTCCTCCGTCTATATGGACTATTGGGAGGAATAAGCCTGTTATCCCCGGGGTAACTTTTATCTGATGATCTTCCACCCTCCTACGAGGGATGGTCGGTTCACTAACTTCCACTTTCGTGACTGGTCGACTTATGAGTCTTCCAGTAAAGCTGGCTTTTGCGTTTGCGCTATCGCTCCGATTTCCATCCGGAGCTAGCCAACCTTTGTAAACGCCTCCGTTACTCTTTGGGCAATGTGTTAATCTAATTTATATCTCATGCTATCAAGAATATATTTTCCGATTATTTTTCTGAATCGGTCAACCGACTCGGAAAGAATATAAATTTGATAGCCTTCTCTCTGTTTGCGAAGTCTCGTGTTGATCTGAAACTTGTCTTTTAAAGTTTTGATCAGAAGCAGAACTTCCGCCTTGGAAAAACATTGAGTGTTAATTATTTTTGCTTTGTGGTTTTTAGATTTCACGGATCCGTCATCCATGTACCAGACAGCTAATGCAAGTGGACTCAAAAGTTTTCCGATTATCTTGGGAACAACTTTTTTGCCGTTCTTGTAGAACTGCCGGGCATAGAATCTGAATGATCCGTGACTCACGGTTGAAAACCAGATATTTTTTGTCTTAACGCCGTTTCGAATTTTTTCTTTCGATTTAGGCTTGTTTAAGACAAAATTTCTGAAATTTTCCCAAAGCCACAAAACATATTTCTCCTTGCTCAAAGATTGTTCGACTTTCAGCCGATAGGTTCTTCCATTACTTCTAGTTTCCAGATGCCCGTCACCGAGCATGAGGCCGACCAGAATTTCTCTTTGAGTTCGGTTCAATTTCAATGTTCTTTTGAGAGCTTCGATTTCTTTTGAATGCATATGTTAGCATTCAGGAATTAGATTGTCTGCCGTTATTATAGCAGACTCTCTATGTCGCCATAGAGTTCGGACTATATCTTCATCGTCAAAATTTGAAGCGGGCTTACTTTCGCGAATGCGATTTCAGCCCGGAAAAATTTGGACGAGCTTAGCGTTTAGTCTCTGAGGGAAATTAATCAGAATTTCACCTCCTCGCTGATTTCCGGTCTTTCAATTTTGATCAGTTTTTGGAGATGGACTGTCCAGTGCCAAAAACGATTTTCGATTTTGCTGTTTATCCCGGCCTGCTCTCTCTGGCATATATCTTTAGCCAAGATAACTGCACTCTCATCGGTTTCGGCTTCGAATTCTTCCTTGCCGTGGTATGCATCTTCCACACCAACGACACGGAATTCAACCCTGTACCTCTGTAATCCGTTTTTCTCTCCCATGTCATCCTCCTTTTCTCCCTGAATAAATTCTTCCCTGCTGATAATCCGCACCGGACGCATTTTCACTCTTTCAAGAGTAGCGCCGGATACGCCGGATTTCCCAGCATATAGCTAAGTTTTCTGTCCGGCATTTCTGCCGGATGGCCCCTAATCAACAACCGTACTTCTTGTAATCAATATTTGTAACGAAGAATCGGGCGGAAATATTGATCACGTCCCGTTGATTATGTTGAGGCGACCGCCCCAGTCAAACTACCCACCAGGCAATGTCCCCGAGCTGGTATAAATTAAAAGTGTAAAGTTTAAAGTGAAAAGTTTTGGTGTTCGCTGCGCTCACGAATCATTTTATAAAAAATTACAAAAATCATCGCGAAGCGATACCTTAACTTTTAACTTTTCATTTTTAACTTTTAACTAATAACAGCCCAGGGTTAGAACTGCGGTTCTGACAGGGTGGTATTACACTGATGGCTCCTCCGCCACCGAAATGGCGGATTCAAAGCCTCCCACCTATGCTAGGCAGTCAAAACCACAACCCAATACCAAGTTGTAGTAAAGCTCCACGGGGTCTTTTCGTCTTGCCGTAGGTCGGCAGCATCTTCACTGCCATTGCGATTTCACCGGGTCCCTCGTTGAGACAGTTTCCAAGTCGTTACGCCTTTAATGCGGGTCGGAACTTACCCGACAAGGAATTTCGCTACCTTAGAACGATTATAGTTATCGCTGACGTTCACTGGCGCTTCGGGGATTGGCTTGCACCGCTCCCGTTAACGTTCCAGCACTGGTCAGGCGTCAGCCCCCATACGTCCCCTTACGGGTTTGCGGAGACCTGTGTTTTTGATAAACAGTCGCTTGGAATCTTTAATTGCACCCCGACTTGCGTCGGGGAAGACATCTCGCGAACTTACGTCTAGTTGTTTTGCCGAGTTCCTTAACGAGGGTTCTCCCGTTCGCCTTAGGCTACTCGCCCAGTCCACCTGTGTCGGTTTTAAGTACGGACGCAATATTATGAACCTTAGAAGTTTTTCCTGGTACCCTGCTCATCCCTGTTCCCGGCACATATTGAAGTTTTAAATTAATAAGACCATTTTGGAGAGGAAAAATCTATTGTAAATAGTTAATCCTCTCACACGAAAACTATCTTTTCTTTAAGCAGTTTGAGTTTTTTTAGATTTTCCATGATCTTCTTATATGTCCCTTTTCCTCTATGGCGATCATGTGTTTCTTCATCGCCATCGATAGAGACAAGAATTACATTAAATTGGAAAAGTAAATTCACACAAACTGATCCGAGAAGAGTTCCATTGGTTTGAAGACCATATTCGAATCCAAGATCTCGAGTTTCTCGGATAATATCTGCAATAATGTGAGGTACCAAAAGTGGTTCCCCTCCAGTGAAGACAATACGGTTTTCCGGATCATCCTCTCGATAATTATTGCGCAGATATTTGATAATTTCTTCCACCATTTCCGGAGATACATCGCAGCTTCCCTTTCTTCCTTTTAGGAAGCAATAGGTACAATCTAGATTACACCTTTCTGTTACCCGAACATAAAACTCCATGGCCAATGCCTCCTTACATAAATTTTGGGGTATCTCCTTTCCTCTCAAAAAAGTCTTACAAAATCTAAAACTCCAATAAGTGCCGGTTCCAGTCGCACCTTGGATTGTATGCACGGGATTTGCCTCGTGCACGTCCTCAATGCGCCTACCCCAATCCAATAAGGGGCAGGGATTACTAGAATACGTCACTCCATCGAATAATATTGCGGGGCCGGAATATTAACCGGCTATCCATCGACTA
>Ga0233422_10000040_pt1 | contig 69124 bp, 66 predicted proteins | sample Watercolumn_Mata_2_FD_182724 | JGI IMG/M metagenome (GOLD analysis project Ga0233422, IMG submission 182724) | Freshwater microbial communities from Lake Matano, South Sulawesi, Indonesia - Watercolumn_Matano_2014_110_MG | ecosystem: Environmental > Aquatic > Freshwater > Lake | place...
TTGATTTTATCAAAGGCATTGTTCCCAATCATCTTGTAACGGGCGATATAAATAAGTACCCGCAGGAACTAAAGAAATATAAAGACGAGCTTGCCGGCCGTTCAATGCTGGTTTTGAAAACCAGGCCCTTTCCCGTAGAGTGCGTGGTTAGAGGCTATCTATCCGGTTCCGGATGGAAGGAGTATAAAGAGAAACAGTCGGTATGCGGCATAAAACTTCCTGCCGGCCTTTTGGAATCGCAGGAACTACCGGAAATCCTATTTACTCCCTCGACTAAGGCAGAGGCAGGCCATGATATTAATGTCAGCCAAAAGTATATAGAGGGAGTGGTGGGTAAAGGCATCGCTTCAAAATTAGCCGGGCTTAGCATTGAGATTTACAAAAAGGCCAGCGACTATGCCTTAAGCCGCGGGATTATTATCGCGGATACGAAATTTGAATTCGGGCTCTACAATAATGAAATTATTTTAATTGATGAGGCACTCACCCCGGATTCATCGCGCTTCTGGCCGAAAGACCAATATGTGCCCGGTAAATCGCAGGCGAGCTTTGATAAGCAGTTTGTCAGGGATTATCTGGATGGTTTAGATTGGGATAAAGCTCCACCGGCTCCGGAATTGCCCGAAGAAATTATTGAGAAGACAAGCCAGAAATATCTGGAGGCATATAAGAGGCTTATCGGAGAGAATCTCAATACCCGGTCTTGAAGACCGGGTATTGAATATTGAGGTCTTGAATATTGAATAACTTAAAAATAGAGGCCCTTAAAAAAATATTTTCCATTTTATTGCGAGTCGGCGTAAGCATTATCCTGCTGATTTTTTTATTCAAACAGGTAGATAAAAAAAGCCTGTTAGAAATCATAAAGAATGCGGATAAATTTCTTTTATTTGCGGCATTCCTTATTTTCTCCCTCGGTTACATAATATGCGTCTTGCGCTGGGAGATGCTGCTTAAGGCAGTAAAGATTCATCTGCCCTTAAAAAGGGTAATTATCTCATTTTCCGGAGGCATATTCTTCAGTTTATTCCTGCCCTCGACTATCGGCGGAGACCTTATGCGCAGCATTGATTTGGCTGCGTACACAAAGAGGCCCAGAGAAGTCATAGCTACGGTTCTGCTTGACCGGTTAAGCGGTTATGTGGGGCTGGTGCTCCTGGCATTATTGGCTTTACTATTCGGATGGAAATTCCTGCAGGATAAAAGCGTCCTGCTTTCCATAATGATAATAACCGCTCTATTAATCGCTATTTTACTGGTCCTGTTCAATAAATTTGTGTATTTCAAGATAAACCAACTCCTGCATTCGCCTAACGCGGGAAGGTTCAGGCAATTGTTAAAAGACCTGCATCAGGAGGTACATTATTTTAGGCAACATAAGAAAGTAATAATCAATAACCTTATATTTTCCCTGCTCATACAGGCTGTTACTCCCGTAACTTTTTTTATTATTGCCAGGTCACTGGGCATCAAAGTAGATATCATCTACTTTTTTATATTCTTACCTATAATATGCGCCATCACATTATTGCCCATATCTATAGGCGGCCTGGGTTTAAGGGATGCCAGCGCCATATTCTTTTTTGCCAAGGTAGGGATTGCCAAGGATTCAGCCTTTGCCATGTCCCTTCTAAATTTTTTCTTTATAGCGGTATACGGAGGACTGGGAGGCCTTATCTATGTCCTTACAGCGCATCATAGACGGATACAGCATCATAAGCCGCTTCCTATTCATACCGCAGGCCCCTAAACCTTTATGAATAAGAGCGTAGAGAAGGAAAAATGCCGGGATTTCCTGAAATTCCTGGGCACTGCCGGAGCGCGCTTTGTAATGATAAAGCAGCTGCGCGCCTCAGGAGGCATCTGGATTTCCTCTAAAGGCACAAACGTATTGGTAGACCCCGGGCCAGGCAGCATTGTGCGCTGCAGCGCAAGTAAGCCTAAATTGGACCCCTCGAAACTGGACGGCATAATCCTTACCCACCGGCATCTGGACCATTCGGGAGATATCAATGTAATGATTGAGGCAATGACCGAGGGCGGGTTTAAAAAGAGGGGCGTGGTTTTCTGCCCAAAAGATGCAATAGACCAAGACCCCGTAATCTTAAAGCACACAAGCATTTTTCCTGAACGCTTAGAAATATTGGAAGAAAACAAAACCTACGGGATAGGCAACTTTAAGTTCCAGACCTCAATGAGGCATATACACCCGGCGGAAACTTACGGTTTAAAATTTAAAATCAGGGATACCAGCGTCTCAATCCTTACGGATACCAGATATTTCAGGGAACTGGCGAATTTTTATAAAACAGATTTATTGATTATATGCGTGGTTTTTTTTGAACCCCGGCCCGATATAGACCATCTAAATCTTTCCGATGCCGAGACCTTGATTAGAGAGATCAAGCCCAAAAAAGCAATCCTGACGCACTTCGGAATGACGATGCTAAAGGCAAAGCCGCACATACAGGCCGAAGAATTAACCAGGAGGCTGGGTATCGAGGTATTGGCAGCCTACGACGGTATGACCTTGAGTTTCTAAATAAGGAGCATTTTCTCTTGACATATCCTGATAATTATGATAAAGTTATAAAAAATAAGGGCAACCAAACTAAAGGAGGTGCAGGATGAGTAGTTGGCAGGTAGTGTTACTGGAACCAGCCAGGGTAGTGCTTGCTCAGATTGGCCAATTCCTGGTGAGCGTTTTGTTGGTGCTGATTATACTTATCATCGGTTGGCTCATTTCCAAGCTCATCAAGGCAATAGTCACAAAGGGCTTAAGGGCGTTGAAGCTTGACCAGCTTTCTGACAGCATCGAATTGGATAAACTCCTTGAAAAAGGCGGCATCAGCTATTCTCTCTCCGAATTAATCGGTGTAATCTGCTATTGGTTGGCGCTTTTGGTTACCTTTATGGTTGCAATCAATGCCATTGGTTTAACTGTCGCCGCAGACTTATTAAAACAGGTGGTTGCTTATATACCTAATGTTATTGCCGCTGTATTTATCCTGATATTGGGTATGTTTGTGGCTACCTTATTAAGGAATATCGTTCAGACCGCAGCTAATAATGCGGGCCTCTCGCAGAGTAAACTCCTGAGCAAGATCGTCGAAGTTATAGTAGTTGTCTTTGCCGTATTCGTAGCCCTGGAACAGCTCAATATCGGTATCCGCATAACAGAAATGACGGTGAGCATTATATTGGGCTCTATCGGCTTAGGCCTTGCCCTCGCTTTTGGTTTAGGTTGCAAAGACGCCGCGGCAAGATTCGTCAACGAGTTGATTGATAAATTAAAAACAAAGAAATAACGCTTGTTATTAAGTATCTGATTAAACCCCGTACTTTAAATCAAGGTGCGGGGTTTAATATTATAGGATGGACAGGTTAGGCAAGGATGACAAGGCGCTTAAGCAGGAGATGTCGCGCTTAGGCGTAAGAGAAGAAGATATTATTGAAAGTTTTGTCAGGAGCAGTGGCCCGGGCGGACAAAAGGTCAATAAAACTTCCACCCGCGTGTATTTAAAACACATCCCTACCGGCATCGAAGTGAAATGCCAGAAGGAGCGTTCGCAGGCTCAAAACCGTTATCTTGCCCGTAGGATTTTACTGAAAAAAATCGAGGCCGCTATCTTAGGAAAGTTATCGGAAGAAAAGCAGCGCATTGAAAAACTGCGCAGAGTTACGCGCAAGCTCCCGAAGAGGTTAAAATTAAAGATTTTGGAAGAGAAACGCAGGCACGGCCAGAAAAAATTTCTTAGGCGCAAGGTTAGCGAGACAGAATAAAAATTATATATACGAATATATTGACTTATGATAAAAAATAGCATATAATATTTTTGAATACAAGGAGGTGAAAAGAATTGGTTTTGGTAAAAGAAAAAAAGTCAAAGATTATTGACGGGTTTAAGGTTCACGCCCGAGATACAGGTTCGGCAGAAGTCCAGATTGCGATTTTAACCGAGAGGATTAATGTTTTAGGAGAGCATTTCAAGCAGCATAAGAAAGACTTCAATTCCCGCCGCGGACTACTTTCACTGGTAGGCAGGCGCCGCAGGCTCCTCAATTATCTCAAGACTAAAGACATCAAGAAATACGAAGGTGTCTTAGAAAAACTCAATCTGAGAAAATAAACCGAGGCCTTATACTTAAGAGAGATATACTATGCAAGATAATATCCTGAAGGTAAAATTTGGAGAACAGGACTTAATTTTAGAAACCGGCAAAATAGCCAAGCAGGCAAACGGTTCGGTTACCGTTCAATACGGAGGGACCGTGGTCCTGGTAACCGCCTGTATGTCTAAAGAGGTTAAAGAAGGCCAGGATTTCTTTCCTTTGACCGTGGAATACCAGGAAAAAACATACGCAGCAGGAAGGATTCCCGGGGGATTCTTCAAAAGAGAAGGCAGGCCTTCCGAGAATGAGATTTTAACTGCCAGGCTCATTGACCGTCCGATACGTCCGTTATTCCCCAAGGGCTTACTGAATGAGGTTCAGATTATGGGAATCGTCCTCTCCAGTGACGGAGAGAATGACCCGGATATCCTGGCGGTAATCGGGGCATCGCTAGCCTTATCAATATCCGATATACCTTTTAACGGGCCTTTGGCTTGCTGCCGAGTGGCCAGGGTGAACAATAAATTTATCCTTAATCCCACATACGCGGAATTAGAGTCTTCCGATTTAGACTTGGTGGTGGCAGCCAATAAGGAAGGCGTGGTGATGCTGGAGTCCAAGGCCAAAGAGGTGCCAGAGGGAGAGTATTTAGAGGCAGTGAAATTCGGCTTTGAGAATTTACAATGCATAATCGGCCTGCAGGATGAATTCAGGAAACTCTACGGCAAGGAAAAGCAAAGCATTGAATATAAAAAGATAGACCGGTTATTGGAACAAAAGATTGAAGAATTATCCAAAGACAGGTTAAAAGAGGTTTACAAGTTAAGTAAGAAAGAAGACCGCGAAGAAGAAGTAGATTTATTAGCCAGGGAGTTAGAGGCAAAACTCACCCAGGAAGGATACGCGGCTTCTGAGATCAGAATGGGGCTACAGGAAGTAGAGAGGGAACAGGTCAGAAAAAAGATATTAGGGGAAAATATCCGCATAGATGGAAGAGGATTTGAAGATATCCGGTCTATAGAAGCACGCGTGGGAGTATTGCCCCGCACTCACGGCTCAAGTATTTTCACGCGCGGGCAAACGCAAAGCCTGGCAGTAACTACTTTGGGCACCGGTGAAGATGAGCAGCTTATCGAGGCGCTGGAAGGGGAAAAATACAAATCATTTATGCTGCATTACAGTTTTCCTCCCTTTAGCGTGGGAGAGACCGCCCCTGTAAGAGGGCCTGGCCGCCGGGAGATAGGCCACGGCGCTTTGGCTGAAAGGGCGCTTCTTGCGGTTATGCCTTCCAAGGAAAAATTTCCCTATACTATCAGGGTCGTATCCGAGATTCTGGAGTCAAACGGTTCATCCAGCATGGCAACAGTTTGCGCCGCAACATTGTCGTTAATGGATGCGGGTGTGCCGATAAAGGATGCAGTAGGGGGGGTTGCATTAGGATTAATTAAAGAGGATACAAAGGCGCTTATATTAACGGATATTACAGGACTTGAGGACCACTTCGGCGATATGGATTTTAAGGTTGCCGGAACCAGGAGAGGCGTTACCGCTGTTCAATTGGATTTAAAGATAGGCGGCATTGACATAGAGTTACTGAATAGATGTTTACAGCAGGCCCAAGACGCAAGGCTTTTTATTCTGGATAAAATGAACATAGCGCTTGCCAGGCCGCGCGAGCAGCTGTCATCGTATGCCCCGCGCATAGATATAATTAAGGTCAATCCGGATAAAATCGGAGAACTTATCGGGCCCGGCGGGAAAAACATAAAGAAGATTATCGCCCAGACCGGCGCATCCATAGATATTCAGGATGACGGCAATGTCCTGGTGGGTTCGACTGATGCCGTTAAATCAGAAGAGGCAATAAAGATGATTAAGGCAATAGCCGAAGACGTGGAGGTGGGCCGTATATACGTGGCTAAGGTGAAACGCATTGTAGCCTTTGGCGCGTTTTGCGAAATCGCTCCCGGTAAAGACGGACTGGTGCATGTTTCGGAACTCGCCGAAGGTTTTGTAAAAAAGGTAGAAGACGTAGTCAAGGTCGGCGATGAAATCAAGGTTAAGGTTATAGGCATAGATGAATTAGGCAGGATTAACCTTAGCAAGAAACAGGCTGAGCAGTGAGAGAGAGAAGATTAAACGAGGTCCGCGGCGTTATACTGGTTGCAGCAGGACTTATGGTTTTAGCAAGCCTGGTCAGGTTTAGCCGGCTTGACCTTGCTTTTTACACCTCCCATCCCAATATCCCACCGAAGAACCTCCTCGGCATTTTTGGCGCATATCTTGGAGGAATAATCGTATTTTTCTTCGGCAGGCCGGCCAGCTTCATCCTTCCCGCATTTATTCTCCTGCTGGGGATAAAATTTTTCCGGCAAAAGATACCGTATCTGAGCATCCCCAGGATATTAGGTATTTTCATTCTGCTATTATCCATAAGTTCTCTTATCGGTATGTTTAATATAAGCAATGAAGTTAACAGGTTCTATTACGCGGGTTTCTTCGGCGCAGTTATATCCGATTTTATCACTTCATATTTTAACCGCTTAGGCGCATTTATCATCTTCCTTACGTTCATTATTTTATCGCTGGCGCTGGTTACCGAGATTTTAATATCCTCTTTATTTATAAATACTAAAAACAAAATAAAATCTTTCTTAAAGACTATCTTGAAATTCAAAGGGAAAGAGAGCGCGGTCGGTGTTCGTCTTCAAACTGTAGAACCTCCCGTTTTGTCACCAAAACCGAAAATAGCCGTATCAGAGCCCCCTGTTTCAAAACCCAAGATTCAGATAAACCCCGCCCTTCTTAAACAGACCGAGTTAAATAATATAAAGAAGAGCGGGGTAAAGACAAAACCGCTTGAGTTAAAAATAGGCGATTATCACCTGCCTAGCCTGGATTTGTTAGATTCTCCGCCGCCGCTTGAAGCAAGGCAGATTAAAGAAGACCTGGAAGCAAATGCGCGTATTCTGGAGGATACGCTGGAGGATTTTGGTATTTCAGCCAAGGTCACAGATATTGAACGCGGGCCGGTAATTACCCGCTACGAACTGGAGCCTGCGCCGGGAGTAAAATTGAACCGTATCGTAGCGTTAAGCGACGATGTTGCGCTGAGCATGAAGGCGCAGTCAGTCAGGATTATTGCCCCTATCCCGGGCAAAGGCAGGGTGGGAGTGGAAGTGCCTAATACGCAGAGCAGTTTCGTATACCTGAAAGAAGTGCTCGCCTCTAATCCGTTTCAGGAAGCCAAATCCATATTAACCCTGGCATTAGGTAAAGATATTTCAGGCCAACCCGTGGTTGCCGACTTAGACGATATGCCGCATCTTTTAATCGCCGGGACTACCGGTTCCGGTAAGACAGTGTGCGTTAATTCTTTAATCCTGTCGCTGCTTTATAAAGGCTCACCCAATGATTTAAAATTCCTGATGGTTGACCCCAAGATGGTAGAGCTGATGCCTTTTAACGGCCTGCCGCATCTTTTGTGCCCTGTAGTTACCGAAGTCAGGAAGGTATATACAGCGCTTAATTGGGTAGTGAACGAAATGGAAGAGCGTTACCGGCTCCTGGCAAAAGCAGGGGCCAGGAACATTGAGGCCTACAATGAGAGACAGGAAAAAATTCCTTATATTGTGGTAGTCATAGATGAATTTGCGGACTTGATGAGCGTTTCCCGCGACCAGATTGAGAACGCAATTACGCGCCTGGCGCAGCTTTCCCGCGCCGTGGGCATCCATCTGATGCTGGCTACTCAGCGGCCTTCGGTAGATGTGATTACGGGAGTAATCAAGGCAAATTTACCTGCGCGCATATCTTTTAAGGTCGCCTCCAAGGTAGATTCGCGCACAGTCCTCGATATGAACGGTGCAGATAAACTGTTAGGAAAGGGTGATATGTTATTTTTGCGGCCGGGAGAATCGAAATTAATCCGCATCCAGGGCACGCTCGTCAGCGATAGAGAGATAGAAAAGGTGGTGAGTTTTATCAAGTCGCAGGCAGAACCAGTTTATGATGAAGAGATTCTAAAGGAGCAGCGAAAAAGCGCTTTGAGTAATGGAGAAAAGGATGAACTTTATGATGAGGCTGTCAGGATTATTATGGAGAGCAACCAGGCATCCGTATCAATATTGCAGAGGCGCATGCGTTTAGGTTATACGCGCGCCGCGCGCATTATTGACACTATGGAGCAGGAGGGTCTTGTGGGGCCTTTTGAAGGGAGCAAACCCCGTAAGATACTGGTGGACAGAGAAGCCTGGCTTGAAAAAGATTTAATGCAGGAAGGGGAGAAAACCGAATAAATGGAATCCTCGGCTGCAACACTTAAAAAAATACGCCAGGAATTGGGAATCAGCCTGGAAGAGGCACAAAAAAAGACCAAGATTCCTTTAAATATTTTAAAGGCTATAGAAGGAGATAGTCTTACGGACCTTAACCCCGTATATCTGAAAAGTTTCTTGAAAATATACTGTAAATTTCTGAAGGTTGACCCGAAGGAATGCATCCCGGATTACAAAGAAACGCCCAGCCCACCCGCAAATATAACCGTAACTAAAAACCCCAAAACCACCTTAAGAAAATCCGATTTCTTTAAAACCGCAGGCATTAAATATAAGAAGCCGCTGGTATTTATTTTAATAATTATAGTGGTTGTGCTCGGGTTGTATAATTTAGGCAAATTCGTTTCTTCCCGGCGCAGGCCGAACCTGATTAAGGCCAGAACCTTACCTGTACCTGAAAGAAAGCAGGCCAAGAAAGGAAATAAGGTCAGCGCGCTTAACAGAAAATACACCGCATCAGGAATAAAATTAGGGATAAGGTCGCGTGAGAACTGCTGGGTAGACCTTAAGGTCGACGGCCGCGTTGTTTTCCGCAGGGTTCTGGAAAAGGGCAGGTTTGAGACCTGGCAGGCAAAGGATAAGATAGAGCTTTCTCTGGGTAATGCCGGCGCTGTAGAGTTAGAGGTAAACGGCCAGCGCTTCTTGAACCTGGGCAGAAGAGGCCAGGCGCTTAAAGGTATAATGATTACCAGAGAAGGCTTAAATATTCCGCGATGAACCCCGCCCTTCCTAGAAGGGTAGGGGCATAATTAAGAAGGAAGGGCGGGGTGAAAAATAATACTACCATTGGCATATTAAGCCTGGGGTGTCCCAGAAACCTGGTAGATTCGGAGAATGTCCTCGGCAGGCTCAATTTAAAAGGCTTTCCCATTGTAGATATGGCTCAAGCAGATGTGGCAATAGTGAATACCTGCGCTTTTATAGAAGATGCCAAGAGGGAATCTATTGATGCGATATTGGATTTAGTGAAGCTAAAGAGAGAGGGAGCGCTGAAAAAGATAATAGTCTATGGCTGCCTGGCCCAGCGTTACGGCAAAACCCTTAAGAAAGAACTGCCCGAGGTCGATGCCTTTGTCGGCAGGGTTTCTTTAAACCATGAACTTAAAAGGTTCGACATAACCCCCAGGCACTATGCGTATCTTAAAATTTGCGAGGGCTGCATCAACAATTGCAGTTTTTGTATTATCCCGAAAATAAAAGGCAGATTTACCAGCCTGGATATGGATTCCGTCTTGGAGAAAGTAGATAAATTCGATAAAGATAAAGTATCTGAAATAAATATTATCGGCCAGGACATCAGCGGTTATGGAGTAGATTTGTATGGAAGTATAAAACTTGCGGAGATTTTAGAGAAAATAGTTAAAAAAGCCAAAAATATAGGTTGGGTCAGGCTTCTCTATTTGAATCCTAACCGCATTACGGATGAATTATTGCAGGTCATTCGCGATGAGCCCAAGATTTGTAAATACGCGGACTTGCCTATTCAACATATAAATGACCGCATATTAAAACTAATGAACAGGCGTACGAAGAAATCTGATATCCTAAGGCTTATTGAGAAAATAAGAAAAGAGGTTCCCAGCATCTCTCTACGGACTTCGCTCATAGTGGGATTTCCTTCTGAGACAGACAGTGATTTCAGGGAACTGCTGGATTTTATAGAAGAGGCAAGATTTGAGAGGCTGGGCGCATTTATTTATTCCAGGGAGGAAGGGACTCCCGCATATGATTTCAAGAAACAGCTCCCCGAAAAAGTAAAAATAGGGCGCCTTAACGCGGTTATGTCCCTACAGCAAAAGATTTCCCAGGGTATAAATAAAAAATTCTTAGGCAAGGTTTTGGATGTTCTGATTGACGAAAAAGAAGGCAGCCTGTATTTAGGCCGCAGTCAATATGACGCCCCTGAGGTGGACGGCATTGTTTACGTACATTCAAAAAGGGCGCTTAAGCCCGGAGAATTCGTAAAAGTAAAGATTACTGATACCCTGGAGTATGATTTGATAGGAGAGGCGCAGGCGTGAATATAGCCAACAGATTGACCATACTAAGGATTGTCCTTACCTTTATATTTATGTTCTTCTTATTCTGTCAGGGCCTCTGGGCAAAGGTTGCCAGTTTGGCTATCTTTGTTTTTGCCGCTTTATCGGATTTTCTTGACGGCTTGATTGCGCAGAGAAAAAATATGGTTACTGATTTCGGCAGGCTTATGGACCCCATTGCCGATAAGATTTTAGTCCTGGCGGCATTTGCCGCATTCGTGCAGATGCAGCTGATTGATGCTTGGATGTTCGTGATTATCGTCTCCAGAGAAATATTGATTACCTCTTTGCGTTTGTTTGCGCTTAACAAGGGAAATGTCCTCTCGCCCACGCGGGCTGGAAAGCATAAAACCCTGTCTCAAATGCTGGTTATATTCTCTATATTGGGATTTATCGTGGCAAAAGAAGTGATGCTGACTTATTTTACCTGGAACCCGGCGTGGGAGAAAGTCTTTCGCCGGGGAATCTATTTCCTGATGCTGTTTACCGTTGGGCTTACCCTTTATTCTGGCCTATCCTATCTTTGGGAAAACCGCAAGATAATCTCTAGACTCTAAGGTTATCCATGGGAATCCGTAAAATGATTATAAAAAGCCTAAGCACATTTTTTTATCTCGGTTACCTGCCGCTTATACCGGGGACTTTCGGCAGCATCGCCGGAGTAGTATTATTTTATTTAATCAGGGATAACCCTGCTATTTATGCCCTATTTACTTTATTATTGATAATTCTGGGATTCCTGGTTGCCGGAAAAATGGAGAGGATGCTGGGTAAGAAAGACGCAAGATGTATTGTGATAGACGAGGTTTGCGGTATGCTTCTTAGCCTTTTGTTCCTGCCTTACGATACAAAGTTAGTCATTATCGCATTTATATTATTCCGCATACTTGATTCTCTAAAACCCTATCCGGTAGGCAGGTTTCAGGAATTAAGAGGAAGCGCCGGCATTATGTTAGATGATATAGTTGCCGGAGTATATACGAATATTATTCTTCAGGTAGTCTTGAGACTGGCTTCTTTGAGGGCTTCATAGATAGGGCCTCTTGGAGTAAGCGTGCTCTTGAAAAGGGTGATGTTTTTCACGCTAAATTCCAGGTTTTTCCCACCGAACTTACCTGCCATGGCTTCTAAATCCTGAACCAGTTTATCGCGGTTTAAAGTAGACCTTGTCCTGCCGATAGTAATATGTGAGGAGAAGGGCCTCTCTTCTTTGGGGATTCCGAGCCTGGCAATCTTTTCTTCCAGGTCTTTAGCTATTTCTTTGGTTTCTTTATCCCCTTTGTCAACCCCTATCCAGATTACTCTGGGGGAATTTATCTTCGGGAATGCGCCGAGAGAAGAAATGCCAAGTTGAAAAGAATTCTTATTCGCGGCAACATCTTCAATAATTTTGTTAATTTTATTTAATTGTTCGTCAGTGATTTCACCCAGAAATTTCAGGGTTAGATGTATATTCCCGGGAGAAACCCATTTGACATCAGCGCCGGATTTCTTTAATTGCTCCTGGATATTACCCAGCGCATCCTTGATTTCCTCTGGTAGCTCAATGGCAATAAACGCCCGCATATTATTCATTTAGCGGGTCCTGCCTGCCGAGCCACCTCGCCGTGCTCGTTTTCACTGCGCGCGGCAAGGTCTTCGTCTCGGCAGTCACCCGCTAAGCATAATTATATCAACGGCTTTAATAACTCTAGGCTTTTTAATGCCGCCTTTTGCCTTATAGTATTGCGGTTGCCTTTGAAAAGAAACCTTCGGCAGATTTTTTTATCTTTGCTGTCTATGGCGATGAAGACCGTGCCTATGGATTTATGAGGTGTTGCGCCGGTGGGTCCGGCTATGCCGGTTATGCCTATGCCGAAATCGGTTTTGGCTAATTTTCTTACTGCCTGCGCCATCTTCTTTGCTATATCCTGCGATACTGCGCCTTTTCTGGCGATAAGGCGGCTGGGAACCTTTAAAACACTTTCCTTTGTCCTGTTACTATAAACAACCGTTCCTAAAATAAAGTATTCTGAACTGCCGGAGATTTGAGTAAGCAGGGTGGATACGAGGCCTGCGGTACAGGATTCAGCTACGGCAACGGTTTTCTTATTTTTTATCAGGCTTTTATGTATCTGATTTACAATATGTTCCATAGTTATTATATTATAAAGCCTTTTAATTATGTTGACAAGACAAGATTTTATGTTATACTAAATTTAATTAATCTTCGGGGTAAGGCGTAAGTCCTGACCGGCGGTTAAGCCCGCGAGCCCCCACTGCTTCGTTTTGCGAAGCAAAACGGTGGGGGCAGATCTGGTAAAATTCCAGAGCCGATGGTTAAAGTCCAGATGAAAGAAGATTAATAATTCTTACCCGAAGATCATCTTCGGGTAAATTTGTTTATGGAGAGCATGTTTAACACAATTCCGGAAATCCTGGAGGATTTTAAAAAAGGCAGGATGGTCATCGTGGTGGATGATGAAGACCGCGAGAACGAGGGTGACCTGGTAATGGCAGCATCCTTTGTCAAGCCCCAGGATATTAATTTTATGGCAAAGTTCGGTCGCGGCCTTATCTGCGTGCCTATGGAAGAAGAGCGCTTAAAACAACTGGATTTGGAGCCGATGCTAAAGGATAAAGCGTTATCAAGCCCCGAAGACCCTTTTAAAACCGGATGGATGATTTCCGTAGATGCCTCCAGGGGCATAACTACCGGCATATCTGCTTATGACCGCAGCCGCACAATAGAGGTTTTAATAAATCCCCAGACAAGACCAGAGGAACTGGTGAGGCCCGGGCATATCTTTCCTTTAAGGGCGCGCAGGGGAGGAGTGTTAGTCAGGGCAGGCCACACTGAAGCGACAATAGATTTAATGAAGCTTGCCGGCCTCTATCCAGCAGGACTAATATGCGAAATTATGAATGACGACGGCACCATGAGCCGACTGCCGCAGTTAATCGAATTCTCCAAGCAATATAACCTTAAGATTTGCACTATCGCTAGCCTTATCGAATACCGCAGGCGTTCTGAAAAATTAATTGAGAGGATAACCGAGACCACCCTTCCTACGGAATTCGGAAAATACAGGCTGATTCTCTACCAGGATTTAACCAATGCCAAAGTTCACATTGCGTTGGTTATGGGAGATTTGGATGCTACGGCCACCCTTGTGCGCGTGCACTCAGAATGTTTAACCGGCGATGTGTTTGGTTCGCTACGCTGCGACTGCGGACGGCAATTAAATAAGGCAATGCAGCTCATTGGACAAGAAAAAAAAGGCGCTATCCTTTATATGAACCAGGAAGGCAGGGGCATAGGGCTAGTAGATAAAATCAAGGCTTACAGTTTACAAGACAAGGGCCTGGATACGGTTGAGGCGAATGAAGCTTTAGGCCACCGGGCAGACCTAAGGGATTACGGTATAGGGGCGCAGATTTTGGCTGACCTGGGCTTAAAAAATATCAGGCTGTTGACGAATAACCCGCGCAAAATTGTGGGCCTGGAAGGTTATGGCCTGTGCATCGTGGAACGCCTTCCCCTTGAAACTGAGCCGAACCCTTTAAATTACAGGTATCTCAAGACGAAAAAAGAAAAATTAGGACACGATTTAACATTATAATATATCCCTCGCGTAAACGCTTGTAAATTTCTTGCAAAATTTACTACGCACGCTCGGGATTAATTCGCGCATATAACTTACTCACACTTTGTGTTCGTAAGTTATGCGCTCATTAAAAGGAGGGTAGTATGGTAAAGACAACCGAGGGCAATCTAATTGCCAAAGGAAAGAAGTTCGGCATTGTCGCTTCGCGCTTCAATGATTTTATCACCAAGGAATTAATATCCGGTTGCATTGATACGCTGGTGCGCCACGGTGCCGACGAGAAGGATTTACAGGTCAGCTGGGTTCCCGGAGCATTTGAGATCCCTCTGGTAGCTCAAAGGCTTGCCAGGTCAAAATCATTTGATGCCGTGATATGCCTGGGAACGGTTATCCGCGGCTCAACTCCGCATTTTGATTATATTGCCTCCGAGGTAGCCAAAGGGATAGCCAAGGTAGCGCAGGACACAGGGGTGCCGGTAACTTTCGGGATTATTACTGCCGATACCATTGAGCAGGCAGTTGAACGCGCAGGCACAAAAGACGGAAACAAGGGCCGCGATGCGGCACTATCTGCCATTGAAATGGCTAACCTTTTAACGCAGATTAAATAATGTATGCGTAAGCGCACACGCAGCAGGGAATTCGCTTTACAGGTCCTCTATCAGATAGATATTTCCCGCGATAATTACGATGCTGGGCTGGCTAATTTCTGGCATGCGCACAGCGAAGAGAATATAGAGGAGGAAATAAAAGGTTTTACTGCCGAGCTTGTTGGCGGCGTAGTGCAGAATTTAAGCGTAATCGACGCTAAAATCAGCCAATACGCCGCCAATTGGAAACTGGAACGCATGGCAGTAGTGGACAGGAATATACTGCGCATGAGCTGTTTTGAGCTGATGTTCCGTAGTGATATCCCGCCAAAAGTCTCCATCAACGAAGCGGTAGAGCTTGCCAAGAAATATTCAGGGGCTGAAGCAGGCAAATTTGTCAACGCCATACTGGATAAGATAAAGTCAGAGAAAGATAAATGAAATCCGCAGCGAAATTTGCAGACCTGCATTTGCACACCCTTTTTTCAGACGGCACATACACCCCACTTGAGCTTATTTCCGAGAGCAAGAAAGCCGGTCTATCTGCAATTGCAGTTGTTGACCACGACACAATAGAGGGCATCACGCCTGCCGTAGAGTTCGCAAAAGGAGAAAATATCGAGGTTTTACCCGGCATAGAGCTCAGCGCCGAATACGAAGGCCTGGAAGTGCATATCTTAGGTTATTTGATAGATTATAAAAATAAGGCTTTGATAGAGAAGTTAGAGGTATTAAAGAGAAACCGTATTGAGCGCATTTATAAAATAACCGATAAATTAAAGGCTATAGGCATAGGCCTTAATCCCGAGGCTGTATTTGCTATCGCTAAGAACGGCACAGTAGGGAGGCTGCATATTGCCAGGGCCCTGGTTTCTGAACGCAAGGTCAGCTCTGTCTTTGAGGCCTTTCAAAAATATATTGGAGATAAATGCCCTGCCTATGTCCTGGGCTTTAGGTTTTCTCCGGCTGAGGCAATAAGGCTAATCAAGGATTGCGGGGGCATCCCTGTCTTGGCGCATCCTTACACCCTCCATAACGACGAGCTGGTTCTTAAATTTATCGATTACGGCTTAATGGGGTTAGAGGTATATTATCCAGAGCATTCGCAATCTATGGTAAATTTTTATTTAAGCCTGGCCAAGAAGCACAATTTATTGGTTACCGGCGGCTCGGATTGCCACGGTAATGCAAAGCCGGAGATCAGGATCGGCTCTATCAAGGTACCTTATGAGCTAGTCGAAGGGTTAAAATCCGCCAGAGATAAAGGGACTGTCCCCGAAGGGGACTGTCCCTAAGATTTTATTATGCGTAGAAACCACGAATATTATATAAACTTGGCGATGCGTTTGGCCTTAAAGGCAAGAGGTAAGACCACCCCCAATCCTCTGGTAGGCGCGGTGGTGGTGAAAAGCAGCAGAATTATAGGTAAGGGCTACCATGAAAAAGCAGGCGCAAGCCACGCAGAGATTGTGGCATTGAATGAAGCAGGCAGGAATGCAGAGGGCGCGACATTGTATGTAACTCTTGAGCCCTGCGCGCATTTTGGCAGGACGCCTCCTTGCGCGGATGCAGTAATTAAAAGCCGGGTAAAAGAAGTTATCATAGGTATGGTTGACCCTAACCCTTTAAATAACGGCAGGGGCATTAAGATACTTAAGGAGCACAGGATAAAAGTCAGGGTAGGTTTTCTGGAAGATAAATTAAGGAAGATGAATGAGGCCTTTATTAAATATATTTCAAAAAGAATGCCTTTTGTCACAGTTAAAGTAGCGCAGTCGCTGGACGGCAAAATCGCCACCAAAACAGGTGATTCAAAATGGATAACCTCGGATAAATCCCGCGGATTTGCGCACCGCCTGCGCGGTGATTACGATGCGATTATGGCGGGAGTAAATACGGTGCTACGCGATAACCCTAAACTGGATACCTGGTTTTCCAAGAAGCACCCCCGCAAGATTATTATAGACAGCCAATTAAGCACGCCTGCGGATGCCAATATATTTCAGTCCAATGCAGAGGCAATAATCGTTACACTGCCTTCAAAACCCGGACAGGAGACCGAGAATAGGAAAATCTTAGGCCAGAAAGCAAAAATACTGGAGGTTAAGGAAAGGACAGGCCAGATTAATCTTAAGGATATGATGAAAAAACTGGTTCAGCTTGAGATAACAAACATACTGGTAGAAGGCGGAGGGACATTAATCGGCTCGCTTTTTGACGAGGGGCTGGTGGATAAAATACTGTTTTTTATCAGCCCGAAAATCATCGGCGGAAAAGAGGCTATCGGCTCGGTGATGGGCAAAGGCATTACGCGCATAGACAGGGCGATAAAATTGAAGGATATAAAGCTCAGGAAACTAGGAGAAGATTTTCTGGTTGAGGGGTATGTTTACCGGAATAATTGAAGAATTAGGGCAAGTAAAGAGGATATCCAAGCAAGGCAACAATACCCTGCTTGAAATTAACGCTTCTAAGGTATTGGAAGATACAAAAATCGGCGACAGCATTGCTGTAAACGGCGCCTGCCTTACAGTGATAAAAAAAGGCCCTGCCTCTTTAACCTTTGAAGTAATGCCTGAAACTTTAAAAGTGAGCAATTTAGGAAATTTAAGGCTAAAGGATTTAGTCAACCTTGAACGCAGCTTGAAGATAGGAGACAGGCTATCTGGGCATTTTGTTACCGGGCACGTTGATTGCGCAGGCATTATCCGCAAAAAGAATTATATAAATAACAATCTGTGCTTTGAAATAGTCCTCCCCGTGCAATTTTTAAAATATTGCCTAGCCAGAGGCTCCATTGCGGTTGACGGCATAAGCCTGACTTTGGTCAATAAGAGGTCCGATACCTTCAGTGTTTATATTATCCCCCATACGCTTAAGAATACCACACTGGGTTTTAAAGGTCCTTCGGATAAGGTCAACATTGAATTTGACATCCTCGCCAAGAAAGGGTCTGTCCCCGAAGGGGACTGACCCTATTATATTGTCAATCCCGCAAATTTCTGATATACTAATAAAAATAACCGGGGCGTGGCTCATCCGCCACTAAGGCGTCGGCGGATTTCGCCACGGAGTCAAAAAGATTAACGGGGCGTGGCTCAGTTTGGCTAGAGCGCTTGGTTCGGGACCAAGAGGTCGACAGTTCAAGTCTGTCCGCCCCGATAAAATAAATGTCTACGGACAGAATCGAAGCGACAGTTTCCGCCTTCGCTCTTTAGTAGAGTTTGTCCATTAGCTCAAAGATTTACCTTGACAAAATAGCATGCATAGTTTATACTTGTATTGAGAGTAAGGAAGTAAAGAAGTAAGGAAGGAGTGATTAAGATGACTGTTCTTGAGACCGCCAAAATTACCTCAAAAGGACAAGTGACTATCCCTAACCGCATCAGGAAACTTTTACATGTGGAAACCGGAGCTTCTTTAGCCTTTGGTTTAGGTAAAGAAGGAGTGGTGTTATTACCCTGCAAAATTATGGCAGAATCTCCTTATACTCCTGCCGAATGGGCAAAAATAGAAAAATTGGCGTCTGCCAAAGGCAAGGTATATAAGAGAGTAAAAAAAGCCAAAAAGCATATTGAGATATTATGAGATTTGAATTTAAGCCCTCCTTTGACAGGTCCGTCAAGAATTTTCACGGCAGAGAAAAAGAAGAAATAAAACAAACCGCCATTCAGGCAATAGATATATTATCTCAGGATAAGGCAATTCATAAAGGCATTGGCCTAAAGCGCCTTAAAGGTGATTTCTGGGAAATAAGAAAAGGCATTAAGGCAAGGATTCTCTTTCGTTGGCAAGACGATTTGGTAGAATTTATCCTCGCCGGTGACCATAATGATATAAAACGCTTCCTGAAGAATATTTAACCCCCCCCCAAAAAAAGGTAATGTCAAATAAATTGTGTAAATTCTTTTAATGGCTTATCCTCCCATTTGTTATTTAAGCGTGTCAGCATGGCATAGATTATCCGGTTTATGCTGTCTTGGTTTGTAAAACAACTCATTGGTCTTGTGCGTCTGCGCACTTCTCTAAAAGAGCGCTCTATGACATTGGTAGTTCTGATGCGCCTACGGATAGATTTTCTGTATTGTTCTCCTCTTACGGGTATCTCTAAGAAGTTAAGCAGTTCATCCAGGTCTTTTTCAATACAGTTGACTGCCTGGGGATAAATTCTTTGCCAGTGGCTCTTCCAGCGCCTAAAGATTCTTACTGCTTCACGTTTAGTTGAGGCTTTATAGATTTCCTTGGCTTCAGCTAAAACTTCTTTTTCATCGCTCTTTTTCAGGTATTTGGAGACATTCCTTAGCTTATGGACCCAGCAGTGCTGCCTTTTAGTATAGGCATAGACGACATCTAATGCAGCGTGTAGTCCTGCATTGCGGATATCCTAAGGATGGAAGAAGAGCGGGTTACCCCTACCGACCCGGAATTAAAGAATTTATTGGTTCTGCTTGAGGCAAACAGGTAACATACCTAGCCTTAATAATCCTGCCAAAATGCAATTTTTCCGATTTCTTTTATCTCTAATCTGTGGTAAAATTGTAATGTAAATAAGAGGAGGAAGCAATGACAAAAAAAGAATTTTTCAAAAAGGTGACAAAAGAACGCCGGGATTTATTGCAGGGATTCGTACGCCTGCTTGAGGGAAAACACATACCTTTCTGCGTCATCGGCGGCCTGGCTGTAAATGCGTATGCAGAACCAGTAGTAAGCCTGGATTTGGACGCAGTGATTATCATTGAAAGGCTCGAAGAGTTTTTGGCTGAATTAAGGCATAAGCATAAAATAAAAAGATATCCCAACAGCATAAATATCTCAAGCCCTTATTCTGATTTACGCATTCAGATACAAACCGACCGCAAATATCAGGATTTTATTTCCCGCGCAACGCGCAAAGACGTATTAGGCTACAGGCTTCCTGTTGCAGCCATTGAAGATGTCCTGAAAGGCAAAATCTGGGCAGCCCAGGATGAGGCGAGGAGGCCCAGCAAGCCCAGCAAGCGCCAGAAGGATTTTGCGGATATCCTGCGGTTAGTGGAGGCTAAAAAAAGCCTTATTTCCCTTGTCCCAGCCTCGTTAAAGAAAAAATTATCGTTATGATACGATGAAAAAGCAGGTCCACGTGTATTATAGCGGCAGGGTGCAGGGGGTGGGGTTTCGTTTTACTGCCGAAAGCGTTGCCAGTGATTTGCGGGTTACCGGCTGGGTGAAGAATTTACCTGACGGAAGGGTTGAAATCCTGGCTGAAGCAGAAGAGGACGCTTTAAAGGATTTTTTAGAAAGAATCAATATGTATTTCGCAAGAGATATCCGCGATACGGATATTGAATGGCTTTCTGCCACAGGAGAATTTAAGGAGTTCGGAATAGAATTCCGCTGATAAGGTGATTCGTGCGCTACGGGATATTTTCTGACGTCCATTCCAATTTAGAGGCGCTTGATGCGGTTATTAAGGCTTATAAAAAAGAAAGGATAGATAGATACCTCTGCGTTGGAGACGTAGTCGGATACGCGAGCAATCCCACAGAATGCATAAATATAATAAAGGCGCTGGCAATGGTAACTGTTGCCGGTAATCACGATTGGGCAAGCGTAAACTTATTTCCCGTAGATGATTTTAACCCAAATGCCTTAGAGGCGATATCGTGGACAAGGCGCAATCTGGGCGATAGCGACAGGAATTTTTTAGAGTCTTTGAAACTGGTATATAATAATGAAGACCTCACCTTAGCCCACGGCACTTTGGATAACCCCGGGGATTTCAATTATATGACCGATAGCGCTGTTGCCGAAGAGTCCTTCAAATTCCTGGAAACCGAGGTTTGCTTTGTAGGGCATACCCATATTGCCGGAGCTTTTATCAAGGATGAATTTGGCAACATAGATTATCGCAGGGATGAATCTATCAATATCAGCCCCAGCAATAAATATATTGTGGATGTAGGAAGCACCGGCCAGCCCAGGGACGGCAATCCCCAGGCAGCGTATTGCATATACGACACCGATAAAAAAGAAGTTCTGCTTAAAAGGATAGATTACGATATCCAGGCCGTGAGGAAAAAGATTATTGATGCAGGCTTGCCCAGGTTTTTAGGGGACAGGCTGTTAGCGGGAAGATGATATGCCTGAAGCAATAAGAAAGAAAATAGAGGCTCTGCAGGAGAAAATCCGGCGCCACGATTATCTGTATTACGCGTTAAGCCAGCCTGAGATTTCGGATAAAGAATATGACGACCTGATGAAGAAACTAAAAGTGCTGGAGGATAAGCACCCGGAATTTAAAACCCCTGATTCACCGACAGCGCGGATAGGCGGCGGAATCTTAGAGGGGTTTAAGACAGTAAAGCACAGGCAGAAGATGCTGTCTCTGGATAATACCTATTCTTTTGAAGAATTGGAAGATTGGGCAGAAAGGGTGCATAAAGGCTTAGGCAGAGGCGAAAAGGTTGAATATGTGCTAGAGCATAAGATAGACGGGGTGAGCGCAAACCTAACTTACGAGAAAGGGATGTTGATTGTCGGCACAACGCGCGGCGACGGAGAGACAGGCGAGGATGTAACGCAGAATATAAAGACTATCCGCGCCATACCCCTGGTTTTGCTTAAGGATGATACCCCTGATTTTATTGAGATACGCGGCGAAGTCTATATGGAGAGGAAAGACTTTGAAGCACTGAACAAGGAAAAGGAGAAGACAGGAGAGGTATTGTTTGCCAATCCGCGCAATGCTACTAGCGGTTCTTTAAAGCTTCTGGATTCCGGTATTGTAGCTAAAAGGAGGCTTAATTTTTTCGCGCATTCGCTGGGAGAATATAAGGGGCCGGGAATCCGCACTCAATGGGAATTTCTGGAGAAATTAAAGGAATGGGGAGTGCGCACTAATCCTAATTCCAGGCTTTGCAAAGACCTGGATGAGGCGATTGATTATTGTAAAACATGGCAGAAAAAAAGAGAAAAATTAAGTTACGATGTAGACGGGATGGTGGTTAAAGTAAACAGCATCCCTCAGCAGAAGAGACTGGGTTTTACCTTGAAGAGCCCGCGCTGGGCAGTAGCTTATAAGTTTCCTGCGCGCCAGGCAACCACAGAAGTCTTAAAGATAAATGTCAACGTAGGCAGGACAGGGGTAATCACGCCTACCGCAGAACTTAAGCCTGTTGAGTGCGGCGGGGTTACAATTAAACATGCTACTTTGCATAATTTTGACGAGATTAAACGCCTGAATATTAAAGTCGGAGACCGGGTCTTGATTGAGAGGGCAGGAGACGTAATCCCCAAGGTAGTCAAGGTTGTAGAGGACAGGGGTAAGAAGCAGTTTGCGATTCCCAAGTCCTGCCCAGCCTGTTCCGGAAAGGTGATAAAAGAGAAAGAAGAAGATGTTGCCTATCGCTGCATAAACCCCTCCTGCCCGGAGCAGCTTGAACGGGGATTATTGCACTTTGCCTCCAGGGGAGCAATGGATATCGCCGGTTTAGGGGAAGCTGTGGTTACGCAATTGGTGGATAAACAGCTGGTAAAAGATTTCGCAGATATTTACTTGTTGAAAAAAGAAGATATCCTGCAGCTGGAATTATTCAAGGATAAGAAAGCCGGAAACCTGCTGTCTGGTATAGAAAAGAGCAAGCAGCAGCCGCTTTCGCGACTGATATACGGCCTGGGCATAAGGCATGTGGGCGAAAAGGCAGCCTATCTATTGGCGCAGAAGTTTAAGACACTGGATAGCCTGTTGAAGGCAAAAATAGAGGATTTTGATGCCATATACGAAGTGGGGCCGGTTATGGCTGAATCAGTCGTGGAGTTTTTTAGGCAACCCGCAAGCCTCCAGCTTATATGGAAATTAAAAAATGCCGGTTTGAATTTAGAAGAGGCTGTTACGCCGGTAAAGAAATCCCCTCTTACCGGGAAGGCGATAGTTTTTACCGGAGAACTTAAAGACTATTCCCGCTCTCAGGCAGAGGAGTTAGCACGCCGGCTTGGAGGCAGCCCCTCTTCAAGCGTAAGCAGGAATACTGATTTTGTAGTGGCGGGTGAAAATCCCGGCTCAAAATATGATAAGGCAAAAAAATTAGGCGTAAAAATTATCAATGAGAAAGAATTTAAGGAGATGCTCAAATGAAAGTTTTTCTAAAAAATTTTACTTTATATTTCTTAATCTTTTCTTTAATAGGCTGCGATGCCTTTGTGCGTAAATTTACCCGTAAATCAAAAAGAGAAAATCTTGAACAGGAGGAGATGGTCCTGGCGCCTGAAGAATATAAAGGGCCCCAGATGACCAAGGAAGAACTCTACCGCAAATATTTCTTATACTGGAAGTCTTGGCACGAAGAACTTATAGAGTCTCTATTACAGAAGAAGAGCCTCAAGAAACAAATCGACTGCAGTGAGGAGGCGATAAAGAACCTGGTTAACCTAAGAGCGCTTTTAAGTATAGATATGCAAAATAAATTGGATTTTTATATACTTAAGCTAAAAGACCTTCAGGAGCAGATTAGCAAAGATGTATATGGAGCCAACGCCATAACCAATGCCCAGAAGTTAGAACGCATAAAAAGGGACATCCTGAGGGATTTCTCTTACAATAAAATAAAAATTTATTTAATATGATTTTAGAGACTGTCCGCGTAGGCCCGATGGAAGTGAATTGTTATATCCTGGCATCCGCAGAAAAATCATCGGCGATAATTATTGACCCCGGCGGAGAAACGCGCAAAATAAAACAGGTTTTAGATAAACACGCACTAAGACCCGCTTTCATTATTAATACGCACGGACATTACGACCATATCGGAAGCGACAATGAGTTCGGCTTGCCTGTTTATATACATAGCCAGGACTCGCCTCTATTAGAGGACCCCAGGCTTAATCTGTCGGGTTTATTCGCTTTACCTTACCGCGTTAAATCAAATATACGGCCATTGGAAGATAACCAGGCTATTGAACTGCAGGATTTACAGTTAAAGGTCCTGCATATACCGGGGCATACCCCCGGCGGGATTGCCCTGCGGATGATTAAACCCACGGATAAAATTGTATTTACTGGAGATACCTTATTTTGTCAGGGTATCGGCAGGACTGATTTGGCTGGCGGAGATGAATCCTTGCTGGTAAAATCTATAAAAGAAAAACTCTTAACATTGTCCGATGATACGGTTATCTATCCTGGTCATGGTCCGTCTTCCACAATAGGGGAGGAAAGGAAACATAACCCGTTTTTAATGTAATATGAGAGAACTCATCGATACATTCCTGAATTATTTATCCGTTGAGCGCGGGTTAGCCAGGAATACAATAATCTCATATCGGGAGGACCTTAATTCTTACTTCGATTTTATCGCAAAACTCAATATTGACGCATTATCGAAGATAACAAAAAACGACATAGTAAATTTTATGCTTAACCAGAAGGATAAGGGGATAGCCGCAAATTCTATTGCCAGGCGCCTGGCAGCTGTGCGTATGTTTCATAGATTCCTGGCAAGGGAAAGGATATTAAAGGCAGACCCCTCCGGATTAATAGACTCGCCAAAATTAGGAAGGAAGATTCCAGATACACTGTCTTTAAACGAAGTAGATGCGCTTATCTCCCGGCCGGATATCAGGGATAAGCAGGGTATAAGGGACAAGGCGATATTAGAAACCCTCTATGCCACAGGCATGCGCGTATCAGAGGCGGCGAATTTAAAAGTTGATAATGTCAATTTAGATATAGGGTTTTTGCGCTGTATCGGCAAAGGCAATAAAGAGCGGGTTATACCGTTGGGCAAGAAAGCGATAAATGCTATTCAAAGGTATTTAAAAATCAGCAGGCCTTATTTTCTAAAGAAAAAAGAATCGGAGTTTTTATTCTTGAACCGCTTTGGCAAGAAGATATCCCGGCAGTCCCTATGGAAAATCATTAAAAGATACGCCAAAGAGGCAAGGATTAAAAAACCCATAAAGCCGCATATGCTCAGGCACTCTTTTGCCACGCATTTATTGGAGAGGGGGGCTGACCTGCGCTCTGTGCAGGAGATGCTGGGGCATTCTAATATTTCTACGACCCAGATTTACACGCATATAAATAAAGACAGGCTTAAAACAGTACACCGGATGTTTCATCCGCGGCCATAATGAAAAAATATTTAGAAAAGCTTCCGAAAGAAATCCTGGATTTAATTTACTTAGCCAGGGATATCGCAAATTCCGGTAATATGCCGGTTTATCTTGTGGGCGGGTTTGTGCGGGATTTGCTGTTGGGAGTTAAAAATTTAGACTTGGATATCGTAGTAGAAGGCGATGGGATAAAGTTTGCAGAGGATTTTGCCGGCCGCTTAAAAGCAAAACTCACCCGGCACAGAAGGTTCGGTACTGCCACGATTTTATTTAGTAGGCCTCACCTGAAAATAGACATTGCCAGCTCCAGGAAGGAATTTTATCCACAGCCAGGCCACCTGCCTTTAGTGACCAGAGGCATTTTGAAAGACGACCTCTTCAGGCGCGATTTTACCATAAACGCCATGGCAATAAGCATAAGTTATGGTAATTTCGGGGAACTCATGGATTTGTTCGGCGGGAAAGCCGACCTGGAGAATAAAAAGGTCCGCGTATTGCATAATTTCAGTTTTAGGGATGACCCTACCCGCATATTAAGGGCGGCCCGTTTTGAGAAAAGATATAATTTCAGTATCGAGCCCGGCACGCTAAAATTAATAAAAGAAGCGGCAAGGCTCAAGATGTTGGAGAATGTCGAGCCCCAAAGAATACGCGATGAATTAATTTTAACGTTAAAAGAAGAGCACCCAATAAAAGAGATAAGGCGCTTACAGGACTTGGGGGCGCTTAGCTTTATAAGTCCGCACGCAGCCTTATCAAAGAGGACTTATAGACTGCTACGCTCTATAGAAAGGCAGGTTAGTTGGTTTGAAAGAGAACTACGCCAGCGCAGAATTCTTGATAGATGGCTTATGTATTTTATAGGGCTTACAGATTTTCTTGCCATAAGAGATCTAAAATCAATTTGCAACAAATTCGCCTTCCGTAAAGGAGAAGAAAAAAGAATATTGGGCTATAAAAAAATTAACCACAGATTTATTTCAGTCCTGAATAAAAAAGAAATCAGGCCGTCTAGAATTTTTGCTTTGCTTGAGCCTTTAAGTTATGAGGTAATCCTGCTGCTGAAGGCAAAATATAAAAATCCCCCCCTCCAGGAGCATATCGAGAGATTCTTTAAAGAGTACAACGGTATGCGTATCCATATTTCCGGACATGACTTGCATAATTTAGGCATAGCGCCTTCGCCGGATTACCAGAAAATCTTCAAAAAAATATTAAACGCGAAACTCAATGGCTTAGTCACAACTAAAGAAGAAGAAATGGCATTGCTCAGGAAAGTGGTAAGAATGAAATGACTATCGGGATTTTAAAATTATCCCTCTTCATATATAACAGCAATTCATTAAAGGAGAAAAGGATGATTCTTCATAGTTTAAAGGCAAGGTTACGCAATAACTTCAACGTGGCGGTTACGCAAATAGCTGATGAGGATAAATGGCAGAAGGCCACCATTGCCATAGTAGGCGCGGAAAGAGACAGGAAGAATATGAACAGCGTTCTTTCCGGTATAATTAATTTTATCGGGGAATTTAACGGCGTAGATTTAATTAACCATGAAATGGAGTTGATTTAGATGTCAAGGAGAGACAGGGTTAGTGAGGCAATAAGAAAAGAGGTCAGTACGATTTTGCATAGCGAATTAAAGGACCCGCGTTTAGGGTTCGTTACCATTACTAGGGTTGAATTAACGCAGGATTTAAGGAGCGCCAAGGTATTTTTCAGCGTCCTAGGCAAAGAAGAGGATTATAAAAAAACGAGAGAGGCCCTGGATTCGGCTCTGGGATTTATCCGCAAGTTAATCGCCGAGAGGATTAATTTAAGGCTGGCGCCGGAGATTATCTTTAAGGAAGACAGGTCAAGCGAATACAGCGTAAGGATCCAGGAAGTCTTAGATGAGTTAAAGGAGTTAAATGAGCCTAAAAAGAGCCGCCGCGTGCGTAAAAAGACATAAGAATTTTTTAATAACCTCCCATACAAACCTAGAAGGGGATGCCATAGGGTCGGAATTGGCATTTTATAGGTTGCTTAAGAAATTGGGCAAAGGCGCCACTATTATAAATGAAGACGACCTGCCTTACGGCTACGATTTCCTGCCCGGTAAAAATAAGATAAAAAAATTTAAACAAGGCATGAAGGGTGTAAGATTTGATTGTTTCGTAGCCCTGGATTGTTCTGATTTAAAGCGCACCGGAGAGGTGTATAGGCTGAATATAGGTAATAAGCCCGTTCTTAATATTGACCACCATATAAGTAACGAGGGGTTCGGCGATATAAACTGGATTGAAGCGGGCGCCTCTTCCTGCTCAGAGATGATTTATAAACTCTATAAAAAATTAGGCCTTTCCCTGGATAGAGAAACCGCTCTTTGCCTATATGTAGGAATGCTCACGGATACAGGCTCCTTCCGTTATCCTAATACCACGAGCTTTACCCATAAGGCAGTATCAGGGCTGCTTAGATATAATCTTGATATCCCCGAGATTTATAAAAATATATATGAAAACATACCTTTGGAAGACTTAAGGTTATTAAGCAAGATATTGCCTGAAATGAGAATCGCTGCAGACGGAAAGATTGCCTGGTTTCAACTCAAGCGTAATATCTTAAAGAATAAAAAATTATCCTTTGATTTAACGGAAAACTTATTGGGTTTTGCGCGTGTTATAAAAGACGTAGAGGCGATGGCGCTTTTCAAGGAGAACTTAGGGGTAAAAGACGAAGTCAGGGTAAATTTAAGGTCGCGGGGCGAAGTAGATGTAAATAAGATTGCGCAGTTCTTCGGCGGCGGCGGCCATAAAACCGCAAGCGGAGCCACAGTCCGCGGCAAGATTGACCAGGTAAGGAGAAAAGTCTTAGCCAAGATAAAAGAAAGTCTGCTGGCAGGCAGGGACAGGACCCGCTAAAAATATTGGACTACTAGGCAATGAAAGTCATATACGGCATTAATAAGATTAGAAGGTTCAGGAAGCCGGTGGTGGCGCTGGGGGTTTTTGACGGCGTGCATCGCGGGCACATCAATATTTTAAAAAGCGCGGTTAAAAAGGCCAAGGCTATTAAGGGCACAAGCGTAGTTTTAACGTTCTGGCCCCATCCGCAGAAAGAACAGAACCTGTATTCTTTAGAGCACCGCTTAAGGTTAATCGGCAAGCTCGGGATAGGCGTCTCTATAGTAATAAATTTTAGTCGGAAATTTGCGGATATGCCGGCATTGGATTTTGTAAAAAATATTTTATTTAAGAAGGTTCAGGCGCGCTATGTATATGTGGGTGAAAATTTTAGATTCGGGAAAAATGCGCAAGGTAATTTTAAAACTTTATTAGCCTTATCTAGAATTTATAATTTTAAAGTAAAAGCGTTTGCGGTAATCAAGGTAAAAAATAAGCCCATCAGCAGCACCTATATCAGGGCCTTAATTAGGAAAGGAAAGCTCTCCGCCGCGCAAAAATTGCTGACCAGACCGGTAAGCATTCTAGGCACCGTGGTCAGGGGAACCTCTCTGGCGACAAAACTCGGGTTTCCTACAGCGAATATCAATCCTCACCACGAGGTAATCCCGCCTCCAGGCATATATGCGGTAAGGGTTGTCTTTAACGATAAGAAATTCAATGGCGCCTGCTATATAGGCTCAAAGCCGACTATAACCAATGAAACCTCAAGAAATATTGAGGTTTATATTTTTAATTTTAATAAAAACATTTACGGAAAAAATCTGGAGATTCAGTTTATTAAAAAGATAAGAAGCCAGAAAAAATTTGATTCCCTCGCCAAATTAGCCGCACAAATCAAAAAAGATATATTAACCGTGCAAAAGCTATTTTCCCGCCATTAAGTTATACCACAATATATGCCCGCTAAATGCCGCAATAACCACTAATTCTTGTATTTTATCAAGTTAGGTAAATTTTTTTCTTGACAAGAGAAGAGATTTTATCTATACTTACCCATAAAGTGGTTAAAAGTGGAGTGAAGTGGAAGGAATTAGCCTATGTTCTACGGCGAGTATCTACATTCTATAGACCGCAAAGGTCGTCTAATATTGCCTGCCAAATTTCGCGAAACAGCAAAAGCCCATTTTATAGAAAAATTTTTTGTTACGCGCGGCCTGGATATCTGCCTTTTTATGTTTTCAGAGGAAGAATGGCGCACCCAGGAGAGCAAATTTAAAGCCATCCCATTTACCAAGCAGCAGGCGCGCACATTTAACCGCCTGTATTTTTCCGGCGCGGTAGAGGTTGTTTTTGACAGCCAGGGAAGGATTCTGCTGCCGCAGTATTTAAAGGATTTTGCCCAGATAAAGAGAGAGGTAGTTATTGTAGGCGTATCCAACAGGATTGAGATTTGGGCAAAGGACAAGTGGCAGGATTTTTACGGAAACTCACGGCAGTCTTTTGAGGAGATTGCCGAGAAGCTGATGGATATTTAATGGAGCAGGTATTCCATATTCCGGTTATGTTTAACGAGGTTATTAATTATCTGAATCTAAGGCCGGGGAAGATTATTGTGGATGCCACGATAGGAACCGGAGGCCATAGCAAAGGGGTCCTTGAGCGTATCCTGCCCGGCGGAAGGCTTATCGGCATTGACCGCGACCAGGAATCTTTAGAAGTCTGCCGCAAAAGGCTTGTGGATTTTAGCGGTTCCTGCGAATTTGTGCACGCTAATTTTATAGATATCGATAAGATTTTAGAAAATTTAAATATTAAAAAAGTGGACGGCATACTATTTGATTTGGGTGTTTCGTCTTTTCAGTTAGAGGACCCGCACAGGGGCTTCAGTTTCCAGTACGAAGGACCGCTGGATATGCGCTTGGATAGAGAGAGTTATATCTGTGCATATGACCTGGTAAATAATCTAAATGAAGAGGAGATCTCTACGATGCTTTGGAATTTCGGCCAGGAGAGATGGCACAATCGCATAGCGCACCTTTTAGTGCAAGAGAGAGAGAGGCAGCCCATTGCTACAACCGCCCAGTTAGCCAATATCGTATTCAGGTCTATACCTCATAGATACAGGCAGAGGCACTATCGGATACACCCTGCAACGCGGACTTTTCAGGCAGTCCGTATTGCGGTAAACAGGGAATTGGAAACGCTGGAAATCGCAATAAATAAGGCGATTACAATCTTGGAAAAAAAAGCAAGGCTCTGCGTTATTTCTTTTCATTCTTTGGAAGACCGCATAGTAAAATTAAGTTTTCGCCGCGCCTCTTCGGAGGGCCTAATAGACATAATAACGCCTAAACCCTTGGTTCCGTCACAATGTGAGATAGATGCAAACCCTTCAAGCCGAAGCAGTAAGTTAAGGGTTGCGCAAAAACAATAAGATGAGACTACCCAAATTCTTATCAATCGTTATTTCTGTTACCTGCTTTTCCCTTCTTTACGTCTATCAACAGACTGAGATTTTCCGCCTTGCCTATGTGGGCCAAAAAAAAGAGGCCGAGCTTCAGGATTCACTTGATAAAAACACTATCTTAAGATATAATATAAAAAATAATGCGTCTTTGGCGCACATCGGAAATAAAATCTCAGCGCATGCCGATTTCCAGATGCCCGATGGTTATCGATTGGTAAGGTTAGTGCCTTCTAGGGAGGGATTAAAGCTAAATCAGCAATCGGTCGGCACGCAGACTTTATTATCTCGTCTCTTCGGTATTAAAAGGCAGGCCGAAGCAAAGACAATCAATCCTTAAACGCAACAATAACCTTAATTTATTGTGTACATAAGTAATTATCGCCGTAGAAGCGAGGCGGTATTTTTATTGTTTTTTATTTTCCTGGTATTCTGCGTAGCCCGCCTTTTTTTTATACAATTCTTCCGCTCAAACTACCTCGCTGGACTCGCTAACAAACAGCATAATCTATTTGTAGAATTAGAGCCCCTTCGCGGCACCGTTTACGATACCAGGCTTACGCCGCAGACCGTCAGTATACCGGCTGATTCGCTTTACGCCTCTCCCAACGCCATCCAGGACAAGGATAAAGAAACGCTCGTAAGACAGCTCTCGCAGATATTGAATATAAATCAGGCGTATTTACGGGATAGGTTGTACCGCAAAAAATCTTTTGTGTGGTTAGCGCGTAAAATAACTCCGGAGCAGTCGCAGGCGATTAAGAGATTAAATATAAAAGGGCTCGGGTTTTTAAAAGAGAATAAACGCTCTTACCCTAACAGTTATATTGCCAGCCACATAATCGGCTTTGCGGGTTTGGATAACGTAGGGCTTGAGGGAACCGAGGTTTATTACGATAAATATTTAAAAGGAGAGACCGGATGGGCGGTATTTTTAAGAGACGCCCGCCAGAAAAGATTAGACCTCTGGGAGAAGATGGTTTTGCCCAGAAACGGCTACGATACGGTATTGACTATTGATGAGGTAATCCAGTATATTGCCGAACGGGAGTTAGATAAAGCCTTTAAGAGCTATCATGCCAAAGGGGCAAGTATTATAGTTATGGATCCCCATACAGGCGCGATTCTTGCTTTAGCGAGCCGGCCTACCTATGATTTGAACGAACACTCCAAAGCAACTAAGGACCAGATGCGCAACCGCGCAATATGCGATTTATTTGAGCCGGGTTCGGTATTTAAAATTGTTACGCTATCCGCAGCTATAGAAGAGAAGAAGGTGAACGAAGAAGATAAATTCTTCTGCGAAAACGGCTCTTACCGGGTCGCTTCGCATACACTGCATGACCACCGGCCGCATGGGTGGCTGACCTTCCGCGAAGTAATCGAAGAATCCAGCAATATCGGCACAACCAAGGTGGCGCAGATTTTAGGGCCCGATATTGTCTCTCGGTATGTAAAGCTGTTTGGTTTTGGCGCGAAATTAGGAGTTGACCTTCCGGGAGAAAGCCCTGGAATGGCTAAAGAGCCGCGCCAGTGGTCTAAAATTTCTATTGCCGCAATACCCATAGGGCAGGAGGTAGGCGTAACCACCCTACAGTTAGTAAGCGCCATCTCTGTAATCGCTAACGGTGGCCAGTTGATGAAGCCTTATATTGTCCAGGAGATCCGGGATAAGCAGGGCGAGACAATCAAAAAGTTTTCTCCTGTCATGATACGTAAGGTCATATCTCTGGATACGGCTGCAAGGGTCAAGAAAATACTTACGGGCGCGGTAGAGGAAGGCACAGGAAAGTTAGCCAAGGTGCCTGGATTTAGTGCGGCGGGTAAAACAGGGACTGCCCAGAAATTAGAGCCCAACGGAACCTATTCCCACAATAAATTTATCGCTTCCTTTATTGGTTTTGCGCCTGCCGAAGACCCGTTGATTGCCATTGCAGTTACTGTTGATGAGCCCCGTCCTTATTATTTTGGCGGGGTAGTAGCGGCGCCGGTTTTCAAAAATGTAGCGAGTGACACTATAAGATACCTTAGGGCAAATGAATTACCGGATGAAACAATCGCGTTAAATGAGAATAGAAGAGTTAATTAAATCGCTGGACAGCTCTAAAAATTATTCCTATCTAAAGGACTTCGAGGTTTGCGGCATAAGCTGCAATTCAAAACAGGTTTCGGATAATTTTATCTTTGTGGCGGTAAAGGGAACACGGGAGGATGGCAATAGCTATATTGATGAGGCAATAAAAAGAGGCGCAAGGGCTGTTGTGCTCCCTGCTCCCTGCTCCCTGTCCCCTGCCCCCAGAAATATATCTGTTATACCAGTCACAGATACCCGCAAGGCATTGGCAAAATTAGCTGCAGAATTTTACGGGTATCCTTCCTTAAAACTAAAGGTTATAGGCATTACCGGAACCAACGGAAAGACCACAATATCCTATTTATTGGAGGCCTTGTTAAAAAAGGCGCATCTTTCACCCGCTGTTATCGGCACGATTAATTGCCGTTTTAAAAACAGCGTGACCCCTTCAAAAAATACCACACCGGGCCCGGTAGAGCTCGAATCTATGTTAGCGGATATGCTAAAAGGAGGCGCCACTCACGCCATTATGGAAGTTTCCTCCCATGCCTTAGACCAAGATAGGACCGGAGGAATAAATTTCCATTCTGCAATTTTTACAAATTTAACCCAAGACCATCTGGATTACCATAAAACACTGGGGAATTATTTTAATGCAAAAGCCAAGTTATTTAAAAATATGCAACCCGGTTCATTTGCAGTAATTAATAACGACGATAAGTACGCAAAAAGAATAAAAGAAATAACCAAGGCAAGGATATTTACTTACGGAATAGAGAATAAAGCCGAGGTAACAGCCGGAAAGATAAAATTCGACTCCCTGCATACGGAATTCCTGCTCGATAGCCCCGCAGGAGAAACTAATATCACCAGCGGTCTGGTGGGCAGGCACAATGTGTATAATATACTGGCAGCTGTTGCCTGGGCCTTGCAGGAAGGCATTGATATGCCTATGATAAAATCCGCTATTGCAGAATTCAATCTTGTGCCGGGCAGGCTCGAAAGGGTGGATTTTGACGGAGATTTTTCGGTTTTTGTGGATTACGCGCACACTGAAGATGCGCTCAGGAATATTATCACGACCCTAAGGCGCATAGCTAAAAAAAAGATTATTGTTGTATTCGGCTGCGGAGGTGAACGCGATAAAACAAAAAGGCCGAAGATGGGTAAAGTTGTGTCAGAGTTGGCGGATTATGCGATCATTACGAATGATAACCCGCGCTCGGAAGACGCCGGGCAGATAATTAATGATATAAAGCGCGGGATAAGAAAGAATAACTACTGCGTTATCCCCGAACGCAGGGAAGCAATAAAAAAATCCCTCTCTTTGGCAAAGGCAGGAGATATTGTCTTGATAGCGGGTAAGGGGCACGAGGATTATCAAATCCTCAGGGATAAGGTAATGCGTTTTAGCGACCGCGAGGTGGTAAGAGAGTGTTTAAAGTCAATGAATTATTAAAGGCCACGAGAGGCAGGTTAATCAGCGGCGAGGATAGCGCTTGCCTCAGAGGTATTTCTATAGATTCAAGAACAACCAAGCCTCAGGAAGCCTTTATTGCGATAAAAGGGACTAATTTCGACGGCCATGATTTTGTCGGGGAGGCAATAAGAAGAGGGGCGAAACTAATAATAACTCAGGTATCAGGTGTCAGGTATCAGGTATCAGGAAGAGTGCCTGTTATACAAGTCAAAGATACGGTAAAGGCTCTCGGTGACATTGCCCGCTTCCAGCGCCAAAAATTAGATGTTGATGTCATCGCGGTTACCGGCAGTAACGGAAAAACGACCACGAAAGAGATGCTCTCCTGGGTATTATCCAAGAAATTCAAGGTCCTTAAAAATATCGGGACGAAGAATAACCAGATAGGCCTGCCTCTTACCCTGCTTAACCTGAATAGTTCATACGACCTTGCCGTATTAGAGGTAGGCACTAACCATTTTGGAGAAGTGGGGTATCTTGCCGGGATATGCCAGCCTAATATCAGCGTAATTACCAACATCGGGCCTGCGCATCTGGAGCACTTCAGGAGCCTAAAGGGCGTTTTTAAAGAAAAATGGGCGTTGTTAGACAGTCTCAGAAGGCCGCATATCGCGATATTGAATGCGGATGACAGTCTATTAAGAAAACAGATACTGCTTAAAAATAAAAAACCCGTCGTTTTTGGGTTTGGCATTAGAAACAGAAGCGACTTTTCTGTCACGGATATAAGAATTCTGAACGGCAGGATAAATTTTCTCGTGAATCAAAAATACAGATTTGCATTAAAAACTCCCGGGTATTATAATATTTATAATGCATTGGCAGCGATAACTGTAGCGCGTATTTTAGGAATGGGCTATAGGGATATCGCATCAAGGCTTTCTGCTTTCGATTTTCCGCAAATGCGGCTTGAACTTTTAGAGTTAAACAGGATAAAATTCATCAATGATACCTATAATTCTAACCCCCTTTCTTTGAAACAGGCAATTGAAGCCCTGGATACTTTCCTGACAAAGGGAAGGAAGATTTTTGTAATGGGCGATATGCTGGAATTGGGCACCCGCGGGGAATTATTCCACCGCCAGGCCGGCCGAAAGGCAGCCGAGGTTTGCGATGTCTTTATAACCGTAGGAGAATTGTCCAGGTTTGCCGCTGAGGCAGCGAGGCTATCGGGTTTAAATAGAGACAATATATTCGCCTGCGCGTCTAATTTAGAGGCGCAGGATATTTTATTTAATAAGGTATCTGCAGGACCCGATGACGTTGTGCTCATTAAAGGCTCCCGCGCAATGAAGATGGAGGAGATACTGAAGAAATAAATGCTATATTATTTGTTTTACCCTTTACACGACAAAATATTCGCTTTTAATATCTTCCGCTATATTACCTTCCGTTCTGCGATGGCGGTCTTGACCAGCTTCCTGGTCAGCCTTATTTTCGGGCCCATAGTAATAAAGAAACTAAAAAGATTAAAGATAGGCGAGAATATCAGGAAAGAGGAGAGCGCCAGATTACACGACTTGCACCGGAGCAAGCAGGATACGCCGACTATGGGAGGAATTTTAATATTGGCTGCGGTTATCTCCTCGACTCTGCTGTGGGCGGATATTTTTAACAGGTATATAATGATTGTTTTATTCAGCACGCTGTGGCTTGGCATAACCGGCTTCATTGACGATTATTTAAAGCAAATAAAAAAGAAATCCAAAGGCCTGAATGCGACAGCGAAATTTGCCAGCCAGATTTCCCTGGGGCTTATATTGGGCATTATTTTCTTATTAGACCCCCAGCATAATGTAAAATTAGACCTCCCCTTTTTAAAGAATGTTTCAGTAAATTTAGACGGCTTATACATACTCTTTGTTATCCTGGTAATAACCGGGACCTCGAATGCGGTAAACCTTACCGACGGGCTCGATGGGCTGGCGATAGGCATTGTGATTATGGTGGCTTTGACCTTCAGCGTGTTAAGCTACGTCACAGGGAACCTGAAATTCAGCGATTACCTTTTGGTGCCTTATATTAAAGGAAGCGGGGAGCTGACCGTATTTTGTTCAAGTATCTTGGGGGCGGGTCTGGGTTTCCTCTGGTTTAACTGTTATCCGGCTTCTATCTTTATGGGAGATGTGGGCTCTTTGGCTTTAGGCGGCGCATTAGGAACCGTGGCGTTAATGATAAAAAAAGAGTTGCTCCTGGTGATTGTGGGTGGCATATTCGTTTTAGAGGCCTTATCGGTAATTCTGCAGGTAGGCTCTTTTCGGCTTACCAGGAAACGCATATTTAAGATTGCTCCTTTGCACCATCATTTTCAATTCCTCAATTGGCCGGAGAATAAGGTAATTGTAAGGTTCTGGATTATAGCCAGCCTCTTGGCGCTCCTTACAGTAGTCACCCTGAAGATAAGATAGCCTTATCTTATGAAAAACACAGACCATTATAAAAATAAGCGGGTTACCGTAGTGGGTCTGGCCCGTTCCGGAGCGGCTTGCGCAAATTTGCTTTATGAATTAGGTGCGGATGTCTGCGTAACAGACAATAAAGATACGGATATTACGCGTGCGAACCTTCTCAGACTCAAGTCAAAAAATATCAAGGTGGAATTAGGCAGGCACTCTCAGGGATTCATAAGAAATAGGGATTTAATCGTTATCTCTCCGGGTGTGCCGAATAGTGCCTCACCGGTTCTCTGGGCAGAAGAGCTTAAAATACCCATAATAAGCGAGATTGAATTAGCCTGGCATTTGTGCCCGGGAAAGATAATTGCCGTTACAGGTTCGAATGGAAAGACTACCGTAACGACATTAATCGGCAGGATGCTGGAAGAGTGGGGCAGAAGGGTTTTTGTCTGCGGCAATATCGGAAATCCTTTTTCAGGGGAAGTGAAAAAAATAAGAGAGGATGATTGGGTTTCCCTGGAAGTAAGCTCCTTTCAGCTGGAGCGGATACAAAGGTTCAAGCCGAAAATCTCAGTTATATTAAATTTTACTTTTAACCACTTGGACAGATATAAAGATATGCAGGAGTATCTTAACGCAAAAAAACGCATATTTATGAATCAGGAGAGAACCGACTGCCTGGTCTTGAATTATGAAGACCCCGCGTTAAGAGGATTAGCCAAAGAAACAGAAGCGAATATAATATATTTTTCCGGGACGCAAAGATTGGACTCAAATAAGGCTTGCGTTTTGGCGATAGGCTCAATTTTAGGCATAGATGAGAGGTCGCTCCTAAAGGTATTTAGAGAATTTAAAGGGCTCGAGCATCGCTTAGAGTACGTGGCAGAGATAAATAATATAAATTTTATCAATGACTCTAAAGCCACGACTGCGGATTCCGCAATCTGGGCATTAAAAAATATTAACAGCCCGATAGTTTTAATTGCCGGAGGAAAGGATAAAGGCGTTGACTATAATATTATTCTGGATTCAGCACGTAAAAAAGTAAAAGAGGTTATCCTGATCGGAGAGGCTAAGGAGAAAATAGCGCGGGTGTTTAGGGGAATTTTATCCATAGATGAAGCTGTTACGTTACAGGAGGCGGTGCGTAAAGCATATTCTAAGGCAAAGGCAGGAGACAGCGTGCTGCTTTCTCCCATGTGCTCAAGTTTCGATATGTTTTCCGATTATGAAGAAAGAGGCAGGGTATTTAAAGAGGCGGTTTACGCATTAGCCAGAGAAGAGAATTAAATGGCCAGAAATCTCAGGATAAATTTATTTACGGTATCGGTAATGCTGATATGCATCGGTATTGTGATGATTTACAGCGCTTCCAGCATCTATGCCTGGGAGAGATATAACGATAGTTTCTTTTTCTTGAAGAGGCACATCAGTTTCTTAGGCATAGGATTATTCCTTACATTTTTAGCGATGAGCGTTGATTACAGAAAGTTCAGGCGTCTGGCTAAGCCGTTAGTGATATTGTCGTTAATATTGTTAGCCCTGGTATTGATACCCGGGATAGGCAGGGAGGTTTCCGGCGCGCGCAGGTGGTTCAGGTTCAAATTCATCAGTTTCCAGCCCTCTGAATTAGCCATCCTTGGCATAATCGTTTATATATCCGATTTTATCAGCCGCAAAGCCGATACGATGAACCAGTTTCTCAAGGGCTTTCTTCCGCCTATATTGGTTTTAGGGGTATACGCGTTGTTAATTCTTATGCAACCCGACTTGGGAACCACCCTGGCAATAGGAGCGGTAGTTTTTATTATGCTTTTTGTTTCGGGCGTAAAGATTTCGTATCTTTTATCCGTAGTTTTAGCGAGCCTGCCGCTGCTTTACTTAATGATATTCAGCGTCCCTTATAGAAGGATGCGTATTATGGCATTCTTAAGTCCATGGTCAGACCCTAAAGGAAGCGGTTTCCAGATAATACAATCGCAGATTGCCTTGGGTTCAGGCGGATTGTTCGGACAGGGTCTGGGGCATTCAAAACAGAAGTTATTTTATCTACCCGCCGCCCACACAGATTTTATTTTTTCCATCATTGGCGAAGAATTAGGCCTGGCCGGGACGCTCGGTATAATAGTATTATTTATGCTTTTTATCAAGCAGGGTCTTAAAATAATAAAAAATGCCCCGGATAAATTCGGTTATTTTCTGGCTTTGGGTTTAGTCCTGATGATTTCCCTAAAAGGCATTATAAATATCGGGGTTTCTTGCGGGATATTCCCCACCAAGGGGCTGCCGCTGCCGTTTATCAGTTACGGCGGCTCTTCTTTTATCTTTGACATGCTCAGCGTGGGCATACTTATAAATATCGCGCGCACCGGAGAATATCCATAGCGCCTATTTAATAAATGATTTTAAAATTCCAAATCACAAATTCCAAATTACAAACAAATCCCAATTTCCAATGTCCAAAGTTCCAAACCAACATGTAAGGTTTTGGTATTGTGATTTCGGTATTGTATATTGTTTGTGATTTGTGTATTGTAAATTGGAATTTAAGGATCCCAGACAATGAAGATATTAATTGTGACAGGTTCAAGCGGCGGGCACATATTTCCAGCCTTAAGTTTTTTAGATAGGTTAAAAGATAGAGAAAAGGGAATAGACGCGCTTTTAGTCCTGCCGAAAACAAGCAGGAAGGGCTTTATCTTGTCCGATAATTATAAGGTAAAGTATCTTTCTATATCTCCCATCGGATTCAGTCTTAATTTCAGCAATCTTATCGCGGTCTTAAGATTATTTAAGGGTTCCCTAGAGAGCGTATTTATTATGTTTGAGTTTAGGCCGGATATCGTAATCGGATTCGGCACCATTGATTGCCTCCCGTTATTGCTGCTCGCCTGGATTTTCAGGGTTAAAACCTTAATACACGAGCAGAATGTCCTCCCCGGGAGAGCCAATAGATTATTGGCAAGATTTAGCGACAGGATTGCTATCTCCTTTGAGGAGACCAGGGAACATCTCGCGGCTTATGAAAAAAAGATAGTCCTTACCGGCAATCCCATACGCAAAGAATTGGAAAAGATTGACAGGCTTAAGGCCCTGGGCTTCTTTGGATTTAAGGAGGATAAATTTACGATTCTGGTAATGGGGGGCAGCCTTGGCAGCCAGCGTATTAATGCGGCATTCTTAAAAGCCGCGTCGCTGCTTACGGATACATCCGGGCTGCAGGTCATCCATATCACGGGAATTAAAGACTGCGAGTTAATCAAGGCCCGGTATAAAGATTTAAACATTGAATCGCGGGTATTCGGGTTTTTAAATTCTATGCAATACGCCTACAGCGCCTGCGATTTGGTAATTTCAAGGGCAGGGGCAACCAGCGTAACGGAGATAATGTTTTTTGGTTTACCGGCCATACTCATTCCTTATCCCTACGCTTATAAGCATCAGTTAAATAATGCCCGGCTATTAGGACGAAAAGGATGCGCCTTTATAATTAAGGATGAAGAGCTGGATGAGAATATATTAAGGGATAGAATAGAATTACTTATGAACAACCAGGGAGAACTTAAAAAGATGCATTCCGGTTACCCCCCAGGCTTCAAGAATAACGCCGCTGATTTGCTGGTTAAGGAAGCCGTCAGTTTAAATTATAATTAATGCGAAAATATATTCTCTCTTTATTGCTGGTTTTGATAACTTATAATCCGGCTATTGCAACGGATAATAACTGGCATATCACCAAAAGCACTCATTTTATAGTGTATTACAAAAATGCCCCGGAAAATTTTATAAGAGAGCTCATAGATAAGTCTGAGGATTGTTACGATAAAATAGCCTCGGGCTTAGGGTTTACGCGTTATAATTTCTGGCTTTGGGATAACCGGGCGAAGATTTATATCCACGATAATACCGCGGATTATCAGTCTGCTACCGGACAGCCGCAGTGGTCCGGCGGCAGCGCGATACCGGGGCAGAAGATAATCCAGACCTTCCCCTATGCGCAGGGTTTCTTTGAAAAGATACTTCCGCACGAAATGGGGCATATCATATTCAGGGAGTTTGTGGGGTTTAATAATCCTGCAGTGCCTCTTTGGCTGGATGAGGGGGTTGCCTCTTACCAGGAGAAACCAACGTATGCAGCGGCGAATGCATTTGTCAGGAAGGCGATTAACAAAGGCAATTTTATAAGCCTGGAGGGATTAGCCGGTTTTAATCCGTACAGTAGTGCCTCCAATGAGTCGGTACAGCTTTTTTATGCCGAATCATTCAGCGTAATAGACTTTTTAATAAAAGAATTCGGCAGAGATAAGTTTGTATTATTCTGCCAGAACTTAAGGGATAAGAAAAACCTGGATAGGGCAATAGCGTCAAGCTATCCTTTCAGCAATATCCGGGAGTTAAATGACGCCTGGCAGAGATATCTAAAAAATGAATAATTGCCACTTAATAGGTATAGGCGGTATCGGGATGAGCGGGATTGCGCAGCTGCTTTTACGCTGCGGGGTAAAGGTAACCGGCTCAGATATAAAAGAGAGTAAGATAACGCGGGAACTCGAAAGCCAGGGAGCCAAGATTTTTATCGGACACAATGCCTCTAATATTAGAGGCGCTAGTTTAGTTGTTTACTCCTCTGCGATTAAAGAAGATAATCCGGAGATTATGGAAGCCAGAAAGTCAGGCACCCCTTTGTTAAAACGGGCACAGGCGCTCGCGAAACTTATGGAAGATAAGACCGTGATTACGGTTGCCGGCAGCCACGGCAAGACTACGACTACGTCTTTAGTGTCCTATCTTTTATTAGAGGCAGGACTTTTTCCTACCGTAGCCATAGGCGGGATTTTGCGTAATATTAATACCAATGCCTGCTTGGGCAGAGGGGATTTTTTCGTAGCCGAGGCAGACGAATCCGACGGCTCTTTCTTATACTATCGGCCGAAATACTCGATAATCACCAATATAGACCGCGAGCATCTTGATTATTATAAAGAATTCAGGAGCGAATTAGATGCCTTTAGGGAATTTCTGAATAAAACAGGAAAAGACGGCTGTGTATTCTGTTGTCAAGACGATGTAAATTTAAAAAGTCTGCTCAAGGATTACAAAAATAGATATGTCCTCTTTGGCTTGACAGATAGAGCGGATGTCTACCCCAGGAATATAGCAATGAAAGGCTTAAGTTCTGAGTTTGATTGTTATGCTAATAATAAGTTTATAGACAGGTTCTATCTTGCCTTGGGCGGGGAACACAATATCTCAAACGCCCTCTCGGTTATTGCCTTAGGCCTTGAGCTGGGGATAGATTTGAAGTTCATAAAGAAGACCCTCCGGCATTATAAAGGCGCAAAGAGGCGGCTGGAAGTCAAATTCGATAAGAACGGGCTCTTGCTTATAGATGATTATGCGCATCACCCTACTGAGATTATGGCCACGCTTAAGGCAGTAAGGAATCTAAAACAAAACAGGCTCATTGCGGTATTCCAGCCGCACCGTTATTCCCGCACAAAATTGCTTCTGGATGAGTTCGGCAAGAGCTTTGATTTGGCGGATTACGTGGTTATTACGGATATCTATCCTGCGTCCGAGCCTCCGATAGAGGGGATAAGCGGAAGGTCGGTATTTGATAAAATAAAAGAACGCACGCCTGATAAAAGGGCGGTCTTCTTACCGAAGGAAGAAATTACCAGGCATATCTTAGAGATTATAAAGCCCAATGACACCGTAATAATGCTGGGCGCAGGAGATATTGTAAAGGTTTGCGATGAGCTGGCGGAAAAACTTAAAAGGTAAAATAACGTTAGGAGAGCCGCTAAAGAAGCATACGACCTTTAAAATCGGCGGGCCTGCCAGGTTTTTTATTGAGCCATACGACGTTGCGGATTTAAAATTATTACTTGCCTCGGCAAGAAAATATAAAATACCGGTTTTAATAATAGGCCAGGGGAGCAATATTTTAGCCAGCGATAAGGGGGTAAGGGCGATAGTATTAAAGTTTGGCTCAGCATTTTTTAGAAGAATAAGCATTAGAGACAATTGCCTTGAAGCCGGTTGCGGCATTACGCTAAGCCAACTTATTAAGTCAGCCCAGCAGCATGATTTATCAGGCGTAGAGTTTCTGGCAGGTATCCCCGGTACGCTGGGCGGGGCATTAGCAATGAATGCAGGCGCCTGGGGCAGGAACATCGGGGATTTAATGCAGAAAGCCACTGTAATGGATTACAGAGGAAATATAAGAACTATAACTAAAAGAGAGATAAGATTCGGATATCGTAAGTCTGGTTTATCTAAGTATATAATTTTAAGCGCCACTATGAAACTGATTAGAAAGAATAAAAAAGAAATCAGAGGCAATATAAATAAATATCTTGAGCGCCGTCAGAATACGCAGGACGCTTCTTTACCGAATGCCGGATGTATCTTTAAGAATCCTCAGCGCATATCGGCAGGCAGGTTAATAGATTTATGCGGGTTAAAGGGTAAGAGGGTCGGCGGCGCTGTTGTGTCTTTACGGCACGCCAATTTTATATTAAACTATAAGCAGGCCTATGCGCGAGATGTGATAAAATTGATGGCCTTGATTAAAAAAAGGGTAAAACAAAAATTCAATATAAGTTTAGAGCCGGAAATAAAAATATGGAAGTGAAACAATTTGGCAGGATTGGGGTTTTAATGGGAGGGCCTTCTGCGGAGAGAGAGGTTTCGCTTAAGTCAGGAAAGGCGGTTTACGAAACATTCAGAGAATCCGGACTTGAGGCAGTTGCTATTGACGTCAAGACCGACAATTTGGAGGAAATCACGGGTTTAATAAAATCCCATAACATAAATTGCGCATTTCTTGCCCTGCACGGCAGTTTTGGCGAGGATGGCCAGATACAGGGTATTTTAGAGAGCCTGGAAATCCCTTATACCGGTTCAGGCATAGAGGCGAGTAGATTAGCTATGGATAAGGTTGCCTCTCGCCTGCTCTTTGAGAGCGGCGGGTTAAATGTGCCGAAATACGTTGTAGTAGATAAATCAAATAGAAAGGTTAAGCATAATCTTGGCTTACCTTTGGTTGTAAAACCGGCTGCCCAGGGTTCGAGTATCGGGCTTTCCATCATTGATAAAGAGGAGGACCTTGATAAGGCAGTAGCTTTGGCATTTACCTTTGATAAAAAAGTAATTATTGAGGAATATATAGAAGGAAGGGAGATGACCGTGGGCATATTGGATGAGCAGCCGCTGCCCGTAATAGAGATAATCCCAAAGAGAAAATTCTTTGATTATGAGGCCAAGTATCAGCACGGTATGACCGATTATATTGTGCCGGCACGCTTAGAAGAAAATATCGCCAAAGATATTCAGGCTGCTGCCCTTTCGGCGCATCGGCTCCTGGGTTGTTTTGGCTGCTCAAGAGTAGATATGATTTTGAATAAGGAAAACCTGCCGGTAGTCCTGGAGGTAAATACTATTCCCGGCCTTACCGAGACAAGCCTCCTGCCTAAGGCAGCAAAAAGCACGGGTATAGAATTTAATGAGTTATGCCTTAAACTGATTAAACTGGCGTATGAGAAAACCCAAGTTAAATTTACCGCTTAAAACAATAGCCATTATCTTGGTAATTTTTCTTGCTTTAATATCAGTTATAGGCTATATTTGGAGGGTCTTGGAGACATCCGATTATTTCACAGTCAAAGACATTATCAGCAAAGAAGGCGATACTAGCCGGCTTTCTTATTTAAAAGGAAAAAATATGTTCAGCATTGATTTAAAGAACGAAGCCGGATACATATCGCAATATTATCCGAACATAAAGAGCGTTAAACTGACCAGGCTCCTGCCTGACCGGATATTTGCGGATTTTATAAAGCGTAAGCCCGTAGCCTTTGTAAAATTATATAGATATTTTAGCGTTGACCAGGACGGCGTCATTTTTTACACCCCAGAGGAGGGGCAGGATTTAGACTTACCGGTTATTTCGGGTTTGGAAACAAAGATTTTCGGCCCAAAACCAGGCAAACGATATAATACCAGAGAACTCGCGTTTGCTTTAAATATAATAAGTGAGTTTAGGGGAAACAGGGCATTAAGAAATTATAGGCTCAAGAAAATTGATGTTGGGAATTCTACTAACGCATCAATTCTTATAGAAAGAGAATCCGAAAACTTAGAAGTAAGGTTGGGTCCGGAGAATATCAAGGATAAACTCGCTATTCTGGCAGCGCTGGTTATTCAGGCAAAGAACGACCTGGCAAAAATAAAATACATTGACCTTAGGTTCAAGGAACCCGTAATAAAATTTAAGTGAGGACATAACTTATGGAGCGTAAGCGAACATAAGTTTTATGGCCGAACTTATCCCCGCTGATTCGTTTTGCATTCGCAAAAGCGAATCAAAACGGCGGGGATTAATTCGCACAATAACTTACTCACACTTTCAGTGTTCGTAAGTTATGTGCTCATTAAAGATGTTAAATAATTATATCTGCGCACTGGATATCGGTTCCAGCAAAATCGCATCCTGCGTTGCCGGGATTAAAAAGAAACGCATTGATAATGTATTTTTTGAGTGGGCTCCCTCCAAGGGCGTGAAAGGCGCAGTAATAGTAGATTCTATAGGGCTGGTCGGCTCTATCAGCAGACTGATGAAGAATTTAAGGGCCAAATCCGGCATAAATATTAAATTCTTGCACACCAATATCTCCGGCCAGGATATAGCCACCAAACATAGCCGCGCAATCGTGCCGCTTGCCGAGAGAGGCAATAAGGTTATTACCGCATCAGACATACAAAGGGCAAATGAGCAGGCGCGCATACTGGGCTCAAGCCTTGAGGAAGAGATAATCCATTTGGTGCCTTCCGGCTACACAATAGATTCAAAGGGCGGTATCGCAAACCCTTTGGGATTATACAGCCACAGGCTGGAAGTAGATTTATATCTGGTCTTGGCAAAATTATCTTCTGTGCAGAGCCTTACCCGCGTAATAAACCAGTCAGGATATGAAATAAAAAGTTTATCCTTTTCAGGCCTGGCTACAAGTAAAACCGTATTGAATAAAGAACTTAATGAGGGCTTGAATTTATTTTGCGATATAGGCAGCGATACAACAGAACTGTTAATATTTAGGAACGGCAGACTGGAAGGCATTGAAATTTTACCTATCGGAGGGGATAATTTGACTGCCAGACTCTCCGATGAGTTGAAGATACCGTTTGACCTGGCAGAAGATATTAAGAGGTCTCACGGAATAATCGGGGACCCCAGCCAGATAAGAGAAGATAAGGAGATTTTGGTAAAAAGGACCAACCTTTATAAGCCGATAAGACAGAGGCTGGTCTCAGAGCTCATAACCCAGTCGGCAAAGTTAATCTGCTCTGAGATAAAAGATACTCTTGAGAAGAAAATATCTCCTTACGAAGTGAATAATTTTGTAGTTGTAGGAAGGAGTGTATTGCTGGAAGGCTTTATAGAGACATTGGAGAATACCCTGTCAATTCCTGTAAGGCTGGGCCGCATTACCAATCCTGGCATACCTGTTTCAATAAGAGAATCCCAAGACTTATCCGGTCAGAAGTATTTGACGTATCTGACTGCCCTGGGCATGCTCTGCGTAGCGCTGCAAGATGAGCCAGGAGGAGTTTTACCCGCCAGACAGCCCGCCAAAAATCTTATCCTGAAAGCCGTCAGCAGGTTTAAAGAGGTGTATCAGGAATACTTTTAATCAGGCTCAGGCCTTATAAGGCTTGAATTTTGCATAAAACACAGTTATAATATTGGCGTGTTATGCAAAAAGTCAATCTCCTCTTTGTGATTACAAAATTAGAGCTGGGAGGCGCACAAAAGCAGCTTTTAAGCCTGGCTAGCCGTTTGGATAAAGAGAAATTCCAGATACACTTATTTACAGCAAAAGATGGGCTATTGCTTCAGGAAGCCCTGTCGATACGGGGATTAAAACTGAGGCGATCCCCTTTCCTGGAACGACCCATAAATCCACTATTCGACCTTTTAGCCTTAATTGAGATTTACTGGTTTATCAAGAAAAATAATATTGAGGTTGTGCATACTCACAGTTCCAAAGCCGGCATCTTGGGGCGTTGGGCAGCGCGTTTAGCCGGCACAAAGATTATTCTGCATACTGTGCACGGTTGGAGTTTCCATGGTTATCAAAATATTCTGGCGAGGGTTTTTTGTATCTGGTTGGAGCGCCTTACTGCGCAATTCACAGACAAATTGATTGTTGTTTCAGATTATGATAGGCAGGAAGGGCTAAGAAGCCATATTGGTATCCAGGAAAAATACAGTCTTATCAGATATGGGATTGATTTCAGAGAATTCAGCGTAAGGAATAATTCGGTCAGAACAGATTTGGGGATTAACTTGGATGATTTAGTAGTAGGAATGGTTTCATGTCTTAAGCCCCAGAAATCCCCTCAGGATTTTATAAAACTTGTCTTTAGGATAAAACAAAATTTTTCTAATACAAAGTTCCTCTTGGTCGGAGATGGATTTTTACGCAAAGAAACAAAAAGGTTGATTTCGAGGTATGGCCTGCAAAGAGACGTTATTTTATTTGGCTGGCGGCAAGATGTTCCCAGGATATTGTCAGCAATGGATATATTTGTGCTTACCTCCTTATGGGAAGGATTGCCCATAGCAGTTTTAGAGGCGATGTCCAGTTCTTTACCTGTGGTCGCCACAAATACAGGCGGTATCAGAGAGGTAGTAAGAGAAGGAATTAACGGTTTCCTGGTCGAGCCGCACGATATTGAACGCATGTTATACAGGGTAACGCTCTTATTAAAGAATTGCGATTTAAGACTAAATTTAGGCAAGCACGCCAAGGATTCCCTAGGTGAGGATTTTAGTCTGGAGAACATGCTAAAAAAGAGCGAGCATCTATACATTGATTTGATAAGAAAAAAAGATTTAGGGTATGTCCACTAACCTTTTATTTATCTGCTTCCTTAGCTTCCTATCGGGAATATCTCTTTTGATTTTATTCAGGAAATTGTCTTTAGAATATAACGTCTTAATTTATCGCGGCATACCCCTGATAGGCGGAATTGCCATCGGCCTGACCCTATGCCTGGCTATCTTATTTTCCCACGCGATCTTAAAAATCGCCTCCCCACGGATACTAGGAATAATTATCCCGGCCTTTGCGATGCTTTTCTTCGGGCTAATTGATGATTGGCGGGAGCTATCCGTATCAACCAAGGCATTGGTACAGGTTATTTGCATATCCATACTTGTCTCTTTTGGCATCAGGGCCAGGATTGTCTATATCGGAGAATTCTTGAACGTAATCATTACCTTTGTCTGGATGCTCGGGATTACAAATGCATTCAATCATCTGGATGTTATGGATGGCGTAGCGGCAACTGCAGGGGTATTGGCGAGCCTTTCCTTCTTTATAATCTCCGTTCTAAATAACGATGCGAATACAGCAGTGCTAACCTTATCTCTAGCCACAGCTAGCTTAAGTTTCCTGATCTACAACTTTCCTCCCGCAGCAATCTATCTGGGGAACTCAGGAAGCCACTTCCTGGGCTTTGTTTTAGCAGCCGCTGCCCTGAACTTAAGTTACGCCTCCCTGGAGAGAAAGACTGCCTTGCTTACGCCGCTACTTATATTGGGACTGCCCATATTTGATACTGCGTTTGTTATCCTGATGCGCATAAAACAGGGTCGCTCCATATTCAGAAAAAGTAACGACCATTTATCTTTGAGATTCTTAAAGCTAGGTTATTCCAAGAATAAAACCCTCTTATCCATGTCCTTATTAGCAGTGTTCTTTTCTTTATCAGGCATAGCCTTAAGTAAGGTTTCTGGCGCTTTAGGCATATGTATAATTCTCCTGTCTGTCTTAGTGGGGTTGGTTATAACCTGCCGCATGTATAAAGTTTCCGTTGATGGCTAAAAAGAGAATAGTTATTTTAGGTGCCGGCATTGCGGGGTTAAGTGCCGCCTGGCATTTGCAACGGAAGGGCCTCGATTGTGTGATTTTTGAGAAGGAATCCGAGGTAGGCGGATTATGCCGTTCGAAGAAAATAAAAGGTTACACCTTTGATTACTGCGGACACTCGCTGCACTTTAGAACCCGTTATGCATTTGATTTGATAAAGTATTTATTAGACGATAATCTGTCCGAACATACCAGAAGCGCGTGGGTATATTCTTTTAATAGATTTACCCGGTATCCTTTTCAGGCCAATCTTTACGGTCTTCCTCATTCAATTGCGCAAGATTGCCTCCTTGATTTTATCAAAGCCTCAAAAAACAGCCGCAGTAAAGATATAAAACTAAAAAGTTTTTCTGATTGGATTGAGCATACATTCGGTGAAAGCATAGCCAAATATTTTATGATTCCTTATAATCACAAATTCTGGACTCTTTCGCCGCGGGAATTAACGTGCGAATGGCTCGATGGATTTGTGCCGGTGCCATCTTTAAAAGAGGTAGTCGAAGGGACCGTAAAGGACAGCAAGAGACAATTCGGTTATAATGCAAGGTTCTGGTATCCTAAGAGAGCCGCTATCAGTCAAGTTCCACTGGCGTTTGCGCGCGAAGTCAGAAATATTTTTACCGATTGTCAAATTAGCGAGATTAATCTTGAGAAAAAAGAAATAAGGATGTCTTCCGGCAACAGAGAAAGGTTTGATTATTTGGTTTCAACAATCCCTTTGCCGGAAATATCGCCAATCATTAAAGAAAGCCCTCAAGAAATAAAATTATTTTTTAAAAAATTAAAGTGGAACTCTGTTTTTAACCTGAATTTGGGAATTGATAAGAAAGATACCGCAAAACGCCATTGGGTATATTTCCCCGGGAATGATTTATGTTTTTTCCGCGTAGGTTTTTATCATAACTTCTCTTCCAGTATAGCCCCGCCAGATAAAGGTTCTTTATATGTTGAGGTGTCATATTCCAAAGATAAACTCCTTGATAAGAACAGCATTATTTCACGTATTAAAGGAGATTTGGAAAAAGTGGGATTGATTGGCGCTTACGACGGAATCCATGCTCAACATATCAATGATATAAAATACGCTTACCCCATCTATGACCAGAATTACCGGCAGGCAAAAGGGGCGATCATAGATTATCTCTTTTGCAATAATATCCTGCCCTGCGGCCGTTATGGCTCATGGAGATATATGTCAATGGAAGATTCTATACTCGACGGCAAAAGGACAGCAGAATTCTTTTAAGATGATTGCAGCAAGGATTAAGCAATTATACCGTTACCGCCATACTCTACGCGAAATGGCGGTTTCGCAACTAAAAACGAAGTACGCTTCTTCAATACTGGGTATTTCTTTGGCATTAATAAATCCGTTCTTGATTGCGGCTGCGATAACCTTTGTTTTTACTGCTATATTCAAGGTAGAGATTAAAAGATTCCCCATATTTGTTCTTTCCAGCATTATTCCATGGACATTTTTTTCAAATTCCCTTTCCGAAACGGCCGTTTGTATCTTAAATCAACAAAATATCTTACGCCAATTTAATCTGCCGAGAGAAATAATCCCGCTTAGCTCTGTGTTAGCAAATTTTTTAAATTTCTTAATCGGCTGGGTCATTATTTATCCTGTTTTCTTATTTTTTAAACCAAAAATAGTTTTTTTATTCCCCCATTTCCTCGTTGTGATATTCGCTAACCTGCTTTTAGTTATTGGGTTAGGGATGATTATTTCCGTTTTGAATGTTTTCTTCCGCGATATAGGGAATTTGTTATCTGTCATATTAATGTTTTTATTTTGGATTACGCCTATATTTTATAATGAGAATATGATCCCCGGAGGTTATCGTTGGATTCTTAATTGTAGCCCTCTGAAACCGTTCATTATTTACTATCAGAGGGTTCTTTATGAGGGCCTGCCTCCTGATTTATTAACATTCTTAGTTGTAATTTTCTGGGCCTCTCTGGCCCTAATTTCCGGTTTTTATTTTTTCTTACATGTAGAATCTAAATTGTTAAAGAGGATTTAATATGGCAATAGTCAAATTTAGCGATGTGTGGGAGATGTATCGCCTAAAACTTATTATTGAAGGTAAAGTTTACTGGGAGAATTTTTGGGCATTGAGGGGCGTAAGTTTTGATTTGGGAGAAAGAGAAACATTGGGTATTGTTGGGGCCAACGGCGCCGGTAAATCTACAATATTAAAATTGATTATGGGGATGTTAAAGCCAGACCGTGGAGAGGTTAATATTTCAGGGAGGGTTTCCGGCTTGCTGGAATTGGGAGCAGGGTTTCAGCCTGAACTGTCGGGTATGGAAAACATTCATTTAAATGCCCGCTTATTTGGATTGGGTCAAAAAGAGATAGAAGAAAAATTGAAAGATATAATAGATTTTGCAGAGATAGGACGATTTATAAATGCCCCCGTAAAATGTTACTCTCAGGGTATGTTCGTGAGGCTCGCTTTTGCTGTAGCTATTCATGTAAACCCCGATATTCTGTTAATTGATGATATTTTGGCAGTCGGCGATGAGCATTATCAAAGAAAGTGCATAAGCAGGATTTTTGAATTAAAAGAGAAAGGCAAGACCATTATTTTTGTTTCTCACGATTTAAATATGTTAAACCGGCTCTGCAAAAGAATGTTGTTTATCAAAGACGGAAGAATAGTTAAGGATGATGCTGCTGAGAAGATAATCTCACTCTATACGCAGACAATCGGAATAAAAGAAGGCGTCGGCATGCTAGAGAAAGAGCCATTAAATATCGTATTTAATAACGGCAGCTTATTAATTAATTGGCAGGATAAGCTTCTTACGCCAAATAGCGGTATTTATGCCTCATTTTTTCTGTTTAACAAATCTTATAATTCTCTTTCGGCAGAATGGACAGTAAATAAAGAGAACGAGAGTACATTAACGGCCATAGGAAAATTCTATAAATTGGGCATATCTCAAATATGGAGAGTAGAAATAGCCGGTAATCACGAAATCAAATTAAATATTGAATTAAATTTTACTGAAAGGCCAGAAATTAAAGAAGGCTACTTAAATATTATGTTAACTGATGAATACGTACGCTGGTTTACCGCGATAGAAGAAGGGGAGTTTCCAAACATACGTTGCCAAGACAGAAATTGGAAGGCATTGCTTGAAAATGATATTTCCCGAAAGTGTATCGGCATAAAGGGAATAGATGCCCCGGGAGCTAATATTCCGCCTCTAATCGCTGAACAGAATAATTATAGTCTGGCGACTAGAACCCAAATATATAATGCCGATTATATTACTAATTGCAGAGTCCTTCAGTATAAAATAGCCGATTTGCACAAAAATTTACCAAAAGAAAGGGATTGTCTTAGTTTCTTTTCCGGCAGAATCCTTCTTAATGTAAGTGACGCAGATAATTACCTGAGAGGGAAGGAAGATGAGTTTATTTTATCTGACGGCAAATTAAGGCTAACGTTTGAAAACGGGAGGGCGGTTCTCTGCTATAACGGCATAAATTTAACCAAGGCAAATCATTTAGCCACCGCTATATGTATAAAGGGACAATGGCATTTTTCTAACTCTGCGCATTGGGAAGTGAAAAAAGAAAATAAGAAAAAGTTGGTAGCCAGGGGTAATTGGCTTGGTCTTCCGATTGAGGAAATCTGGGAGATTGAAATAACCGGGAATTCTTCATTTATATGGAAAGTTAATCTTGCGATTAAAGAGGAAGCAGAAATTGAAGAACAGTATTTATGCCTTATGTGTTCCGAAGATTATACATACTGGTTTAGCGATTACGGCAGGGGGCTTTTTCCCGAATACTTTTTAGAATCTAATATGGATATGCTTCAAAGATGTATACCCGAAGGCATTGTCGGAATACAAAGCCAATCAAATCCGATGCCTTCGATATCAGTAAGATTCTCTGAAAACTTGAATAACTTTGCTAAGATTGTAAATTCTGATTTTCATAATAGAGCAAGAATACTGAGGGTTCAGAGGGTTGAATCTGAGAAGGATGTAAAATTCTTACCCGGAGAATATGCCTGTTTGGATGCAGAGGTTATTTTAGATGAAGATACGCATATACACATAGATAATTCAGTAAATATTCTTCAGAATAATAAACTGAGATTTATATTTGACAAAGGAAAGGGGCAGATATATTGGGGTGAAAAAGAATTGACAAAAAGAATGGGTTTATATACTTCCTTGCGCTCGAAAGGGCGCTGGCATGATTCTATTTCTTTTGCCATCTGGAAAATTGAAGAAAGAAATAAAAATATACTGAAGACTTATGGGAAATGGCTGCATTTACCTATAATTCAATGCTGGGAGATTAAAGTTATCGATGGTAAATTTATTGATTTTAATATTAAGATGAAGGTAGAGAAAGAAATAGAGGTTGACCGTTTGCAGACAAACCTTATGCTTTTAGAGAAATACTCACATTGGTTAACAGATAACGCTAGAGGCCCGTTCCCTTTATTTAAAGGAAATGTCGACGATGATTGGGATTGTATATATAACAGGGAAAACGATTGCGGATATATTGCTGTATCAGATGGTTCGGTACCTCAGGGTAATTTACCGTTGGTTAAACTGATTTCCAACGAGACTGATTCGGATTGCATTCTCAATATTGTGAATTCAGATATTTATCACAGAGGGAGAGTGCTGCAATATTTGAATCCTAAATATAGAAAGATACCCACAGGAGAATATGATTATTTTTCCGGGAAAATAATCATTGAGAGTTAAATGGACATATCAATTATCATACCTACCTATAACCGTAAGGAAAAACTTAAGAGATGCCTGGAATCGCTTTTTAAACAGAGCTATCCCCTTGAGCTCTTTGAAATCATTGTGGTAGATGATGGTTCAAGAGACGGGACGCAAGAAATGGTGAAGATGTTATCGAAAAACTATCCGAATTTAAGGTATTTTTATCAATTCAATAAGGGCCCTGCCGCGGCAAGAAATTTAGGCATAAAGCAAGCACAGGGAAGAATTATTGCCTTTACCGATAACGATTGTATTCTTGAGGATTCTTGGGTTCGAAAGATGCTGGAAGCCCATAAAATAGATAATTCAGTAATGGCGATAGGGGGGGTTACTAAAGTTAACGACCGTAACATAAAGTCGTTAGTAAGCCAGTTTTTAAGCAATGGCGCAATAAAAATATATAATAATGGCAAGGCGCAAACCATTTTTTTGCCAACTTGCAATATATCCTTAAAAAAAGAATACCTCAGGGAAGAATTCAACGAGTCGTTCATTTTACCCGCGGGTGAAGATTTAGATTTTTCCTGGAGGCTTTTTAAACGAGGAAACAGATTAGTGTATAAACAGGATATAGAAATACTGCATGATTGCCACTCTAATCTTATTTCGTTCTTACGGCAGGCATATATGTACGGCCGGGGTAACTATTTAGTCCAGCACATCCATAAAGACCATCCTTTATTAAAAGAGATTAAAACCAAGAATAATTTCATTTTTCTTATAGGGCTGTTAATCAACTTCATAAAAATACCGCGTTTTTCTTATTCTTTAGGCACCAGTTTAATTTATGCATGCAGAAATCTCAGGTTTCACGAAAAATTCCAGGTTTATATTTATTTTGTTTTGCACAAGGTAATGTATTTGATAGGCAACGCCGCCGAACGCCTGAGGGCAATAAAAATATGCAAAAATGATAAGCAGGGATTTCCTTCGCAAATTAAAGACATTGCCTGCAGGCCAGGCTTAGTTATTTTAGATATAACCCACAGATGCAATATAAGCTGCAATATATGCGAGATCAGAAAAGATAAACCGATAAAGGAGCTTACTACCGCTGAGGTAAAAAATATTATTGCGCAGTCAATTGACTGGGGTGTCAGCGAATTTGTTTTGTCCGGAGGAGAAGCTCTCATCAGAGACGATATCTTTGAAATATTGGATTTTACGAGAAAAAGAAAATACCACATCGGCATTATTACCAATGGCATTTTACTGACAGAGCTATTTATTAAAAGGCTGCATCCGTATTTAGTTTCTAATACGCTGTCGTTAACTGTTTCTTTGGATGCGCTGACACCCCAGATACACGACGATATCAGGGGAAATAAAGGCTGTTTTGAGAAGGTGTTTAACGGCTTGAAAATACTTTCGAGATTAAAAAATGAGAATCCTAATATAAACTTTAATGCGATATCCATAATTCTTAATGAAAATTTAGAAGAGCTTCTATCTGTGGCACGTACCCTTAAATCCCTCAATGTAAATTCTATGCAATTTCAACCCCTACTCGCCAATAATCTTATTATGAAAGAAAGGTTGGGGAAGGTAAAGTATTGGGTTCCCCGGGAAAGGTTAGCTGTTTTAGACGCAGTTATAGACGATTTAATTGATTTGCGTAAGAGGAACCCCGGTTTTATAAGGAATTCCGAGAATAACCTCCTGTTAGTAAAAAAATATTTCCGGGGGCTTCTGTCAAATAGTGATGTGCGGTGTCAAAACGCAGATAAGACTGTGTTAATTGCCCACAACGGAGATATTACTACCTGTTTTGACTGTTGCGGTAATATAAGAAAAAGTTATCTGCGGTTAATATATTCTTCCAAAGAATCCGAGCAGGCAAGAAAGAAGGCGCGGGACTGCAAAAAACCCTGCCTATTGCCTTGTTTTACCGATTTTGAATAATATGGATAATAAACGGCTGTTTTATTTAATACGCAGAAATTTTCTTTTTTGGTTTTCCCGAAAAATCGATTACCCTTTTGCCGCTCCTGACTGCATACAGATAAACTTTACTTTCAAATGTAATTTAAGGTGCAAGATGTGCAGTATGTATGACAGGATGCAGTCATTTAAATTAGAGAATAGGCCTGACGAATTAGATGCCCTGACTATAAAAAAGGTAATAAAAGAAGCATTCGATATGGGCGTTACTTCTTTAATTTTAATCGGGGGAGAGCCATTCTTGAGCCCGGAATTGTTTGAGTTGATATCTTTTGCTAAAAGGTGCGGAATCAGGGGGGTAACCGTAGTAACTAACGGGACATTGCTTTCGGAAGAAATAATCGGGAAGATTTTTGATTGTAATCTAGACAATTTAAGCGTATCTATCGATGCGGCTTCAGAGGATACCTTTGCCAGAATAAGGGGAGAAAATGTATTCAATAAAGTAATTGCCAATATTAATTTACTTAATTCGATTAAAGAAAAACAAAACAGAATTTCTCCTGGCATTGTCTGCGTTTGCACAATTATGAATCAGAATGTGGAAGAGATACTAGAGATAGTCAGCCTATGTAAAAGATTAAAGATATCCCGGATTATATTCCAGCCTGTAGTAAGCGATAATACAGACCAAAATAAACCAGGCTTTGGAGCATCAGTTTTTATCCCCCCAGACAGGTATGGAATACTGGATAGAGCTGTTGATTCATTGATAAAATATAAGCTGTCGAGCAGAGAAAATTTTGGTTTTATCGCTAACAGCACCAAACACCTTTCGCTGATAAGAAAATATTTCCGGGGTAGATTAAACCCCCGGGTCATTCCCTGTTACTCAGGATACAATCGCATACAGATTGTCCAGGAAGGCAAGGTTTATTTTTGTGTAAACCAAGCAAAATATCAAGCGGCATTTGGAGATATCAAGAATGAGAGTTTGAGGAAAATCTGGTTTTCCAAATATTCTAGATTTTGCAGGAATCAGATAAAAAGATGCAATTTTCCCTGCTTGCAATGGTGCGCATATCGCGATGAATTTATCGAGTTACGAGAGGCATGGCAGAAAAAATTAATATTTAAATAAATAATAGATGGTAAGATGCCAAACAGGACAGAGGATTTAAATTTAGCTTTGATAATGTGTCCTTTATGGGGGATAACCCAGCCTCCGGTCAGCATCGCTTATTTAAAAGGCTTCTTAAATGATTCCGGCATAGCTGCAAAGTGTTTTGATTTTAACGTCGCACTGTCCAAAGTTTTTCCGGAGAAAAAATATTGGGATTTGAATTATCCCGAATACTTTATCGACCCCCGGCTGTTTAACACAGGAATATTGCCAAACTTAAATCCGCTTATTAATGTATGGGCAGAAGAAATCCTGGAATATAGCCCTCAGGTAGTCGGATTTTCCCTATTCATGTCTAACGTAAATACAAGTTTACTTTTAGCTAGGGAGCTAAAAAAGATAAAACCGGATTTGATAATTGTAGGGGGAGGTCCGGAGGTAACAAGATTTAAGAGAATACTGGTTGACGGGATAAGGAGAATTGCGTATCTGCATAGAGAGCTGATCGATGCTAATGTGTTTGACCTATTTATCTACGGAGAAGGTGAAAAGACCCTGTTAGAAGCTTTATCATTAATAAGACAAAAAAGCGATTTTTATTCCGCAAAAGGCTGCTTATATTTAAATAATGACGAACTTATCGCAAATAGACCCCGGGAATTCGTGAGTGATTTAGACATTTTGCCTCCTCCCGACTACCGTGATTTTGAACTGAAAGATTACACAAGGACAGTTTTGCCTTTAGTTACAAGCAGGGGCTGCGTAAACCGCTGCGCATTTTGTTCGGATAGCCCGCTATGGAAAATATACCGCCACAAATCAGCAGAGAAAGTCTTGGAAGAGGTAAAATTCTTGATTAATGAATATGGAATAAATGAATTTGAAATCATAGACTCCACTTTTAACGGCGATATTGAACGGGTAAATAAAATTTGCGATTTGATTATAGAGTCTAAATTAAATATCCGCTGGTCGGCAAAGGCTACGCTGAGAAAAGAAATGAACTATAAATTATTACAGAAGATGAAAAAAGCCGGATGCACAAGCCTCTCCTACGGCGTCGAAAGCGGATCCCCGAGAGTGCTGATAGATATGATGAAGCATACCAATATCGCTGACTCTGAAAGGATTATCAGGAATACCTGGAAGGCCGGAATCCGGACAAATTGTTTTTTTATAATCGGTTATCCGATTGAAACAGAAGAGGATTTTCAGCTTACCCTCGGCTTTATACGCAATAACGCTAAGTTTATATACCGTTTTGACCAGATAACCGGCTGCCATATAGAAGAAGGGTCTTATCTCGGGTTTAATCTGGATAAGTACGGTATCATTCTGGAAAAAGACGGCTGGTATAGCCCATATAGCAGCCCTCAAATAAGAAAAGAGAGGCTCGAAAAATTCAGGGAATTTGCAAGAGAACTGCACAAACATTATGAATGCGAAATACAGCTCTGACTTAAAAGATTAAGATGAAAGTTGCCTTAGTTCAATCCCCTTGCTGGACCGTGAACACTCCCCCTTATAACCTAGCTTTATTAAAAGCCGCGTGTGAACAAAACGGAAATAATGCGGTTTGTTTGGATTTGAACATAAAATTTTATCAATATTTGCTAGAGAAAAGAGAGCAAAATATATACGATAATCCGACAAACTGGTTCAATGATTTTTATGTCCGGGAGATTATCCTAAACCATTCAGATTTTATCGATAGATGCGTTAATGAAATCCTTGCCTTGAATCCAGGAGTAATTGGCTTTACTCTCACCGGATTGAATAGGGCCTTCTCGGAAGAGATTATGCAAAGAATAAAGAATAAGGATAAAGAGAAGGTTATTATTATCGGAGGCCCGAATTGCTTTAGAAGCGAAGACGGCGGGAAATTATTGAATACCAACCGTTTTGTAGATGCGCTTTGTTATCTTGAAGGAGAAGAAGTCTTGCCCCGTTTTTTAGATATGGTAGAAAAAAGTAACAAGATCACCCATCTTAACGGAATAGCCTTTAGGGAAGGCAAAAGCGAAGTAGTGAGCTGTCGTTATGCGGACTTAATTAAAGACTTAAATTCATTACCGTTTGCCGATTATTCAGATTTTTGTTTACAGGAATACGCTTTTGAAGAGCTGCCCATATCTACAAGCAGAGGATGCATAAACAGATGCGTATTCTGCTGTGAATCCATGGTATGGGAGCTGCATCGCTTCAGGACGGCTGAGAATGTATTCGCAGAAATAAAATATCAAAAATCAAGATATCCCCATATAAAATCGTTCTTTTTCAACGATTCCCTTATAAACGGTAATATAAAAATGTTAGATAATTTATGCGATTTATTAATAAAAAACAAAGTAAATGTTTATTGGGGCGGACAAGCGGCTATAAGAGAAGAAATGACAAAAGAATTTATTATGAAAATGAAACGGGCCGGACTTTCCCATGTAAGCTATGGATTAGAAAGTGCAAGTCAGCGTATATTAAAATTGATGGGTAAGCGCTTTACTACTGAAACAGCAGAGAGGGTGATAAGAGATACGAAAAGCGCCGGGATACGCACTGACGTAAATATTATTATTGGATTCCCCACAGAAAGAGCAGAAGATATAATTGCAACCGCTAATTTTCTTGCAAGGAATAGAGACTATATAGATGAAATTTTCTTTCACCCTTTAGTAATATCTTCGGGGTCTTATCTTTATGAACATAGAGAAGACTTTGGAATACGGTTTCATACGGAACATAACCCCAATAGTTGGTATTCTCTAAAAGAAGAAAATACCCTGGAGAAAAGATTAGAGATGCTAGAATTTTATAAGAGAAATAGTAGCGGTAGGGGAGAAAGCTTCTTTACATTAACCGATTATTACCTTTTTGTAGCCGATGATTATTCCAATAAAGGACAATATAAGGATGCCTTGGCTTATTATCTTAAATCCAAGAACCTAAACAACAATAGATTTAAGGATGAATTTATAAAACAGAAGATAGAAACGATACAAGATAAATTATGCAAAGAGTTAAATTGAAAAAATCAATTATTATTTCGCTAGCGACAATTATTTTATTTTGTATTCCGATTTTTGTTATTCTGCACATTAAAAATGCTTCCGCGAGGCCAAATATTATCTTAATCACAATTGATGCTTTGCGGCCTGATCACTTAGGCTGCTACGGATACAAAAGGGCTGCTTCTGTAAATATTGATAAATTAGCCAAAGAGGGCGTCTTATTTAACCAAGCTATTTCCCAGGGGTCTGAGACGTGCGTATCATTGCCTTCTTTGCATACAGCCACCTATCCCAGGACTCACGGAGTTTATAAAGAAGGGTTTAAAATTAACCCGTCTCTTGCTACTCTGGCTGAAATCTTAGCGAAGAATGACTATCTTACTATGGCCATAACTTGTAACCTTAAACATATACAAGGGTTGCAGCGGGGTTTTAACATTCTTTTTGATGAAGGAGATATGCCAGCCGACGGGATTACTCAAAAAGCGATTAATTGGATAGAGAATCGCAGAAACGACAGGTTCTTTCTCTGGATTCATTATTTCGACCCCCACGGGCCCTATAAGCCTCCCTCTCCGTATAATCGTATTTTTCTTGAAAATATGCAAAAAAAAGAACTTCCTGTTAGTGATAGTATGTGGTGCGGAGACGGCGTAATACCTAAATATGCGCTGGAGCGCGGCATCAGAGACATAAATTATTATATATCACAATATGACGGAGAAATAGGCTTTGTTGACGAACAAATAGGGGTTTTATTGACGAAAATGAAAGAGTTAAAATTGGATAAGAATTTACTTATTATCATTTCTGCTGACCACGGCGAAGCGCTAGGGGAGCATAACCGCTATTTTATACATTGGTTACTCTATGATGAGATTATCAGGGTTCCTCTGGTAATAAAATATAAAAAAATAATTCCCGAAGGTAAAATTATTAACCGCCAGGTAGAATCTATTGATATCTCTCCGACCATTTTAGAAATTCTTCGTATAAATAAGCCAAAAACTATGCAGGGTAAAAGTATTCTTTCTTTAATCTTAAGGAATGAATCCGGCCCCCCTGAGTTTGCTTTCAGCGAAAATGCCCGTCAAGATGACATAGTGAGGGAATGCATAAGAACCCCGGGATGGAAATTGATATTCTCCGGTTCGGATAGGGGTTTGAATACTTCGGGAAGCTACGAATTATATAATCTTAATACTGACCCTGGGGAATCGAGAAATCTTGTTAATATAGAAATAGAGGAGTTTAAATTCTTAAAAAGTAAACTAAGTAATTGGCGCAAGCGCATACCGGCCTTTGAGCCCGTAGTATCTGAATCGTTAACTGAAGAGGAAAAAAATAAATTAAAAAGCCTAGGGTATTTACGATAAATGGGGCCATTAAAGCAATTTAAGACCAATTTAGCATTTCATTTTTCTAAATCCTTAAATAAACCACTCATTAAACCATATTGGATATATATCAGCCTTACCCATAAATGTAATTTTAATTGCCGGATGTGCGGAGTAAAGAATATTTTAAAAGAATACGAATTAGATTTTGATACGCTGAGGAAAGTTTTTCAGGAAATATCCGGTTGGGATTCTGATTGCGTGGTTGTCTTTACAGGAGGAGAGCCATTTTTAAGAGAGGATATTTTCGATATCATTGATACCTCAGCTTCTCTGGGGTTAGTGACCGAAATAGTCAGCAATGGAAGTCAGATTAACAATATGCATATCGCAAAGAGAATTATCCGTTCCGGGATAGAGAATATAGCTGTTTCTTTGGACGGCGCAACCTCTCAAGTTCATGACCATATACGCGGAGTAGAAGGTGCTTATAAAAAAGCAACCGATGCGCTTAGATATCTTTCTGAGGCGAAGAAGATTAACAGAAACCTGGGTCCGCAGATTTCGGCCTGGGTAACCATAATGAAAGAAAATAGCGAAGAATTGCACGATATTATTTATTTATCAAAAGAATTGGGAGTAGAGTGTTTAGTGTATCATCCCGTAATAGTGACTCAAGACGATATGCAAAATACAATTAAATGCGGAGATTTCTGGCTCGAAGATACACAAATTGATATGCTTAAAGACAAAATTGATAAGATTGCAGAGTATCAAAAACAAAATGGCCTGGTGGCATTTTTACATGACCCTTATCTATGGATTAAATATTTTCAGGGTGCTTTAAGTAAGCAAGATTGGCAGTGCAATCCATTTGTTTTTATTGATATCGGTCCGGATGGGTCTGTGCGCAGTTGCGGGCCGGCTTTCGGCAATGTAAAAGAAATGAGCCTGGCCGATTGTCTCAATACAATAGAGGCGCAAAAAGCCAGGGCAAGGATGTTAAAATGCAATAAGCCTTGTTTGCAAACCTGCTGGGCAAGGCCTGAATCCGATTATTTGATGAATATAGTTAACAATTTTATTTCTCAACTTGGCAATCTTAAAGATGGCCCAAGCCATAAAAAAGAACTTATTGAAAAGGGAATCGGTTTTCTAAGCCAATACGAAGATTTAATCGCCAAGAAATTGCAGCAAAGATGAAAAATAGAATAAGAGAAGTAATAATTTCTTTGACCAATCATTGTAATTTAAAATGCGCGATGTGTCAGATCCCTTTGAATAATGTCCGGGAGCTTTCAACTGTTGAATTAAGGGAATTAATTACTGATATTGCCGATTCCTGCCCCGACAGTATAGTCTTTAGCGGAGGAGAGCCCTTGCTGAGAAAAGATATATTTGAGTTAATTTCATTTGCCAATCAGCTCAAGATTAATACCTGCCTTGCTTCTAATGGTACTCTTATCAATGACGAAGTAGCCGGGCTCCTTGCCTCATCCGGGTTAGGGGTAATTAATATTTCCATTGAGGGTCCCGAACAGATTCACGATTCTCTCAGGGGAGAAGGTAATTTCAAGAAGGCTATCGCAGCATTGGAACATTTAGTTCATCATAAGATCGAGACAACGATTGCTACGGTTGTGTGCGGTAAAAATTATAAATTCTTAACCTATGTAATAGAGCTAGCGCATCAGCTCGGAGTAACTACGGTGAAATTTCAGCCTTTTAGTGAAATATTCCTCATAGATAAAGACGGGAAAAACCAATTTTTCGCATCCGGGGCTGATTTAAGAGATATTGAGACAGAGATTAAAAGGGTAATTGAAATATCCAGGAGTTATAATATAGCAGTTAACCCTGATACCTATCTTAGGAGTGTCGCCCCATATCTGTGTGGTTGCTGGCAGAGAAAGCCTCATTCGGCGTGTCCGGGCCTATTTAGTTCCTGTTCAATATCAGCAGAAGGGGATGTGCACATTTGCTGGGTTTTATATGATACGGTTCTGGGCAATGTCAGAAATAAAAGGCTTTCTGAAATCTGGGATTCCGAAGGGCATAACCGGTTAAGAGAAACTGCAATAAAAGAAAAATGCAAAGGATGTTTGATGAGCTGTTATGATTACAACTTCGAAAAGCCCAAACTTAAAGAGTTGTTTATTCTTAAGAAAAATAAATTAAAGAAACCGAGATTTTACAAAAGGCAATATTTTCGCATTTATCAATATGCGCATTATATCTTTAAAAAGATTATAAACAGGTCAATTAATTTGCGCACTCCTTCTGAGAATGATACAGATACAGAAAGGATGTTATGTGAGATTCAAATGGCAAAAGAAATATTGAAAAAACATTTGCGGGATTGAAAAAGATGAACGAAGTCAGTATTTATGTCCCCTGTTTTAATGCGGAAAAGACCATATCCTTATGCTTGGACGGGATTTTAAGACAAACCCGCCCTTTTAAAGAAATTTTAGTTATTGACGACAATTCCACCGATAAAACAGCCGAGATAGCGTCCAGATACCCAGCGAAGCTTATAAGACATGCAAATAACCTGGGGTTATCCAGCGCGAGAAATACCGCGATACTTAATACGGATACGGAATTCATTGCGTCGGTGGATTCGGATTGCCTGCCGGAGCAGGACTGGCTTGAGCGCATCATGAAACGGTTTGATTCCGCTAATATTGCCGGTGTCGGAGGCCGGTTATCGGAAATAAACCAAGCGACAGCCTGCGACTCTTGGCGTTCGGTCCATATGAAACAATGCTGGGAGAGCGAGAGGAGTATGCCACCATTTTTGTTTGGTTCAAATACCGTATTCCGCAGAAGCCCGCTTATCCGCGTGGGATTATATAACGCGAATCTAAAGAATAATTACGAGGATGTGGATATTTGCGAACGTTTGAGCGCAGCCGGCTATTCCCTGGCTTATGAACCAGAAGCAATTGTGCAGCATTTAAGAAAAGACAACCTCTTTTCGTTATTAAATAATTTCTGGAACTGGCATTTTATTTTCTACCGAAGAAAAGGGTTCTATGATAATCAAGAAAATCTGACTTTAAAATTGAAAGATAACTTTGGGCTTGCGAATCGTTTTCTGGAAGAAGACATCTCATTACATAGACACAAGCTTTTGTATCTTGATTTTTTATTGGCATTCCATCATTCCTTTAAGGATCTTGAGTATTTTATGTACAGCGATAATCAGAAACAAACAGACGATTTAATATTAACTTCGTGGCTTTCGGTTATAGACTTAACTTTTTCTTATCATTTTTATGCTCCAAAAAATAAACCCAATAGTTTTCTTCCGGATTCATGCGGTTTTATTCAGAACCTTTTTGCCTTAAACTTAATTCTTGGAAAATTATTAAGAGAAAGGTTTGAAAGAGGTGAATTTAAAAAGAAGTTTTATAAAGATTTAGTATATTCAATATATAAGATAGATGATGAGCATTTATACGGTTTGTTACAGAATATGGTTGAACTTCATTACGATTGGAGTGATTTATTAGAAAAAAAACATCCCCAACTCAATTTATTATTTTTAAAAGGGGTATATCTTAATTTTACTCATTGGATTAATAGATTAGGCGCTACAATCAAAATGATAGAGCTTGCTGCTGAAAACATATGTACGTGATTATTTTTAACAGGGAGGTCAGTTCATGAAAAAAGATAAAATGCCTACCGCTTTAGCCTTATCGCTATTTTCCTGGTTAATAGCGATTTTGGGATTCTCCATTTGTGCCTATTTGGTCTTTACCGGATTCGGAAACACGAAACCTTTAATAACGGCTATTGCTATATTATTAGGCAGCTTGCTGTTAGCTACAATAGTAAGAATACTGGGGAATAATGTACAGATACTGTTTAATAACAGCCAGATTTTGTATGCGCTTTTAGAGGAATCAAGAACTACCAATAAAATACTTTTAGAGGATTTAAAAAGTGCAAACAAAAATTTGTATGCACTTCTAGATGACGTAAACAAGAATTTGATTATTTTAAAAGATAACAATCAGGCTATTCTTGAGCAGATTAGCTGCGATTCAAAGGATATAAATCAGAATATCGAGAATATAAATGTCTTTTTTGAGCGAATCGAGAAGCATTTGGATTTAAAGAAATAATGCGCATAGCTTTAGTGAATCTCCCGTGGGATCGCGATGGGCGTTTAGGAGTAAGAGGCGCGTTCAAATGTACTTTCTGTCTTTGGCCGCAAATAATGTATACAGGCCATACTTACAGCAAGAGGAATCCCGTTGATGTTATAACGAAATGGAATTCTTATTGAAAGAATTTGCTTTTAAAGCGGTATATTTTGACGACGACACTTTTAATGAAGAAATAAAAAATGCTCTCAGTAATTATTATAACCCTCAATAGTATAAAGTTTATTGAGGCTTGCCTTGAATCGCTTTTTACGCAAGATTACCGTGACTTTGAGGTTATAGTCGTGGATAACGGCTCAAGGGATGACACAGCCGAGTTAGTCAGAGAACGCTATCCTGACGTTGCCGTTATTCAGAACGAACGAAATCTAGGCGCGGCAAAGGCCAGAAATCAGGGAATTGAGATTGCTAAAGGAGAATGGGTCGTGACTTTGGATTGCGATACCGTATTAGAGAAAAATTTTCTTACCTCAATTGCCGCAAGAATCAGCACTGCATCCGAAGATACTGGAATGATCCAGCCGAAAATACTGCAATCAGACAAAAAAACAATTTATTCCTGCGGCATTCATCTTTCTGGATTAAAAAGATTCTATGATATCGGCAAGGGGAAGAAAGATTCGCGGTATTTTAACAACGTTAAGCCTATCTTTGGTCCTTGTTCTGCCGCTGCCGCCTATAAAATGAAAATGTTGGAGGATATCAAAGAAAATTACTATTATTTTGACGAGGCATTCTTTTTTTTGGTAGAGGACGTAGACTTATCCTTACGGGCGCAGCATAAAGGCTGGAAGGCCGTATTTTATCCAAAAGCAATTTGTTATCATTACGGCAATAGTTCCTATTCTACAAAGCCGTATCGTCAGTACCTTTGCTGGCGTAATAGAAGATTCTTGCTAAAGAAGCTGCGGTTAAATAGATTAAAATCATTTATAATTTTTGTGCTCTATGATGTGCCGCGCTTATTATTTCTTTTGTTGGGTAATAAATACGTACGCAACGAATTGAAGAACGGTATCATTAACAGCTTTCATATGAACCCAGTAAGTTAAAAGGCAGTGTTATCAAGATCAACGTCATTTACTCAGTGACGCTATGATATATGCTTAATATACGCTTTTGGGAAGTGGTCTTGATTGGTTTCTTAGCACAGATAATCGACGGTACGGTAGGAATGGGATACGGAGTTACGTCATCGAGTTTACTTATCTCGTTTGGGATTTATCCTGCTATCTCGAGTGCAAGCGTTCATGCTTCAGAACTCGTCGTTTCTTTTGTATCAGGAATATCACATTTTAAATTCGGAAATGTTAGAAAAGAGTTATTATGGCCGCTCATATCGTTCGGGATTGTGGGAGGCGTCATCGGTGCCTGCGGATTAGTACGGTTACCTTCCAGCCTCATCAGGTTTTCGGTGGGTTTAATATTAATATGCCTGGGCGCCTTAATGACCTATAAATTTATATTTAAATATAACAAGTCAGATATACAAAAACCAAAGAAATATTCAGTTAATAAACTCAGAATCTTGGGCTTCTTTGCTGCGTTTATCGATGCTATCGGGGGTGGGGGGTGGGGGCCTATTTGCACACCTGCTTTAATCGTGAATAACACAGAGCCGAACAAGGCAGTTGGTTCGGTAAATCTTGCCGAGTTCTTTGTTACATTGGCAATAAGCGCCACATTTTTATTGCTCCTAGGATTTCAAAAATTTTACTGGGGTATTGTGCTTTGGCTTATCATAGGCGGAGTTATAAGCGCGCCGATAGCCGCTTTTCTTTGCAAGAGGCTGCCAAAACGCCTATTAGGTATCCTTGTGGGAATAGTGGTGATAATATTAAGCTACCGAATAATATTAAATCCATGATTGACGATACATACTTAAAGGAACTAGAAAGTAAAAGTATTTATATAATCCGGGAAGCCTATTGGGAATATAGAAACAATTTGGCAATTCTCTGGAGCATGGGTAAGGATTCTACCGCATTGGTGCATCTGGCAAGAAAAGCATTTCTTGGCACTATGCCTATTCCGGTTATCCACATCGATACTACTTTTAAATTTAAAGAGATATATGAATTTCGCGATAGATATGCAAAAGCGTGGAATCTTAATATGATTATTACTAAGAATGAAACAGCCTTAAAAGAAAACATGTCTCCTGGAAAGGGGAGATTTACCTGTTGCACAGAGTTAAAGACTGAGGCGTTAAAGCGGGTAATTAAGAAATATAATTTTAAGGCTTTACTGATAGCCATAAGGCAGGATGAGCATGCGATAAGGGCGAAGGAGAGATATTTTTCTTTGCGAAACAAAGAATTTGAATGGGATTATCAGAATCAGTCTACAGAACTATGGGCGCAATACTATAAAACTAAGGGTGAGGCAGGTACGCATTTTAGAATTCATCCCTTACTTCACTGGCGAGAAATAGATATATGGAAATATATAAGGGAAGAAAGGCTTCCTGTGGTGAGCCTTTATTTTGCTAAAAAAGGCAAAAGATACCGTAGTATCGGATGTGAATGTTGCTGTCAGCCTGTTGAATCATCAGCCGGCAATATTAATAAAATCATCAGGGAAATCCGGGATACCCGGATTTCAGAGAGATCGGGCCGCGCCCAGGATAAAGAAAAAGAATATATGATGCAGAAATTAAGATCATTGGGGTATATGTAAACCCCCCACCTCGCCCTAAATCCCGCACCAATCTGGTACGGGATAAAGGATGAGGCATTGGGGAAAATATTTTAACGTACCTTTCATTTTCGCCATAAATGTAAATGGCGTAGTTTTAGAAGGTGCGGGGTAAATAAAAATGAAAGATTATTTAAAGGTTGCGGTAACTGGCGACGTTGATTCCGGAAAGTCTACTTTGATTGGAAGGCTTTTGTATGAATTGGATTCGCTTTCTTCCGGAGCAATGAATGAGATATATGGTATATGTAAAAGGCTCGGTCGTGATTTTGAATTCGCCTATTTATTAGACAGCCTTGAGGAAGAAAGGCAGGACCAGTTAACTATAGATACGACTCAGGTTTTCTGTAAGACTGAGAAAGGAAAAGGATTCTTCTTTATCGATGTCCCTGGTCACCAAGAGTTAATGAAAAAAATGCTTAGCGGCAGTTCCTATGCTGACATGGCTGTACTGGTGGTTGATATGCAAAAACCGATAGAAGCGCAAACTAAAAGACACGCTTTTATCTTGAAATTCCTGGGAATAAACCAAATTATCGTGACTTTGAATAAGATGGACGAAGTTGCTTTTGCAGAAGATAAGTTTGAACAGGTGAAGAAAGACACAGCGGGTTTTCTAAAGAAAATAGAGCTTCAGCCAAAACATTTTGTTCCGGTATCGGCAAAACAAGGAGAAAATTTAATAATAAAATCTCCAAAGATGCATTGGTATAAGGGGCTGCCTCTTTTTGAAACATTGGATGTCCCCCTTAAGAAAATAAATAATCAAAATTTTGTTTTCTTGGTTCAAGATATTTATAAAATAGATAAAGAAATGTTTGCGGTTGGTGAAATTATCTCAGGAGAAATAAAAGTGGGGGAGAGGGTAAAAATTCTGCCCCTCAATAGAGAATCGAGCGTAAAAACAATAAGAGATTTCAATAAAAATAAAAAATACACTAAAGCGCCAGAAAGCATAGGTATGATTCTGGAAGATATGAAGGATGTTCGTCGCGGCGAGGTTATTTGTAGACACGGATTACTTGAATTAAAAACCGAAATTTTAGCCAAACTTTACTGCGTCAGGCAAATAGAAATTAACAAAACACTGAGGTTTCGATGCGCTACCCAGGATACGCTTGCCGAATTTAAAGAAATAAAAGGAATTTGGGATACCGCGACTTTGGAGGTTAAATCAGAAGGAAACATATTGCAACAAAATGATTTAGTTGAAGCAGTGATCGTAACCAGAGAGCCTATGGTAGTAACAAAGTTTGGATATCTGAATAGCTTAGGCAGATTCGTATTACAAAACGATGAGAGAGAAATATACGCAGTTGGAATCATTGATTGAGCGAAGATGCCGATAGTCGATATTAGAAATGTCGGGTAAAAGTTTATTAAAAGATGAAGACCAATAGACGATACGCGGTATTCATACTTTTTATTTTTCTGGGCTTGATTGGCTATGTAGGCATTTTACAATATTTACATAAAGGACAGCAAACAAACATCATTTTGATTACTCTTGATGCGTTGAGGCCAGATCATTTGGGTTGTTATGGATACAGAAAGAATACCTCGCCCAATATAGACAGGATTTCAAGGGAGGGCATAATTTTTCTAAATGTTATTGCCCAGTCTTCTTTTACTCCGACCTCTATGGCGTCATTACTAACCTCAGCGTATCCTTTTGCGCACGGTGTATATGCTTTCGGAGATAAGATATCTGACAATCTCAGCACTCTTTCGGGTCTATTGAAACAAAATGATTTCCAAACCGGATTTTTTAGCAGTCACGTCGGAATTGCTACCATAGGAGGGTTTGAAGACCATTTTGATATATTTTATAGTATCTGGACGTATAAAGAAGAAATAAATAATAAGAATACAAAGGTTACGGAGCTCAATCCCAGAATAGTAAAATGGATAGAAAAAAATAAAAATAAAAAGTTCTTTCTCTGGATACATTATATTGAACCGCATTCTCCGATGGATCCACCCCTGAAATACTTAAAAATGTTTCTAAATGAAGGAATTAGTAAATTAGAAAGGAAAGCGCCTATTTCCGATAAAGCATTTGGCTTAGGCGGCATTCCCCGCAGATTAGCCGCTTCCCATGATTATATATCGGATTTAAATTATTACATCA
>Ga0233422_10000041_pt1 | contig 68799 bp, 61 predicted proteins | sample Watercolumn_Mata_2_FD_182724 | JGI IMG/M metagenome (GOLD analysis project Ga0233422, IMG submission 182724) | Freshwater microbial communities from Lake Matano, South Sulawesi, Indonesia - Watercolumn_Matano_2014_110_MG | ecosystem: Environmental > Aquatic > Freshwater > Lake | place...
GAAATTGAAGCAAGCCGCTATCAGTAATGAGTGCTCCGGCATACATATCCACGAATCTATAGTGGTTCTTGAGAAGAATAGAGTTTTTAGGCCCGCTCATTCTCGAGTTGGTCGCAAGGCCTAACAAGGTGCTGCACCGGACGGCAATTCCGCTGCGCTCCATTGCCGCCGGTGAGCTTTGTCGATGGCTCGGACGCTACGCGCCGAGCCATCGGCGCTGCGAATTTCCATCCGCTTTCTGTCCCGGCGCTGACGCGCCAGGCCATCAAGCGGCTGCAGCGGACAGCCGCCCCCGCGAGCAAGCTCGCGTGTTCGTCTGCCGCTGATCCGCAGCGCCGTTAGGCGTCAGAAATGAGAACACCATGATCAAGCACTACAGTTATCCGGCGGGCGTAATCCTGCTTGCCATAGGCTTGGCGTTCGGCGCCATCCAGAATCGCTATTACGGCTATGTCGATGCCTCGGGCGTTTTGCACGACAGCCTGTTTCTGCCTCTGGGCGTGATTGCCCAAGTGCTGGGCGGCGCTTTGCTGCTCATCGGTCTGCTGATGACGGTTGCCGATGCGTTTCGCGCCCGGGCCGCCAACCCAACGGCGGCGGCGACGAACTTCTACCGGCAACTGGCACAGGACTACTCGGATACCGCACACGGCAGCACACTGGTTCTTGGCGACTGCAGCCCTGCGGCCCAGGAGATCATTGGCCGATATACATCAGACTATCGGATCGTCGACGGTTCGGCCGGTGGACGGGCGCGCGTGGTAAGACTGAACACGCCCTATCAAGTGCTGCCCGACATCGTCCGCGCCCTGAGCCAGCAAAACATCGCCGTCTACCAGCTAATTACCGATGACGCTGGTGGACCGGCTCGTCCCAGTTCGATGAACTGGGGCCGCATTCACGCCTAACATGGCGCTCAAGCCGACCCGCTTCCGCTACGCTTCAGCGGTCGGCTTAGCTCTACGATGGCTCGGACGCTATGCGCCGAGCCATCGGCGCTGCGAATTGCCATCCGCTTTCTGTCCCGGCGCTGACGCGCCAGGCCATCAAGCGGCTGCAGCGGACAGCCGCCCCCGCGAGCAAGCTCGCGTGTTCGTCTGCCGCTGATCCGCAGCGCCGTTGGGCGTCACAAAATCATCCGCAATGACTACGCGCGTCAATTACCGAAAACTGGCATTCGATGCATATGATCCGCTGTGTGCTCACTGCGGTTTTGGCATCCCCGCCGTGTTAGAGGTTGCTCACATTGATGGTCAACGCACAAACAACGACATCGGCAACCTCGTTATTCTTTGTCCGAACTGTCACAAGATGCTTGACCTTGATTTGATTTCGAATGAAACCATCATTCAAATGCGAGATCGCCCGAAAATCGTCACATGGTCTAAGCGCATGAAAGATGCTGGCCAGAAAGCAGCACTTACCCGAAAGCGTAGCGCGGCGGCAAAGAAGGCTGTGGCAACCCGTAAACGTAATCAGAGTGAGCAGTCATGAAGCCCAACATGCCGCCCCTCACCTCCACGTTTGGCAGAGGACAACAAGAAACAGGAGATACATGATGGACTACCCACGAGTACTAGTTGGAGGCAAAGAGGGTGAGAGACCGGAAGCCCGGGAATTCGTAGACGTTCTTGTCGTATGTGGTCAGGGCGTGTACGCAAACGGCACCTACTTTGGTGAGTTCCATGACCGTGACGTCTACTTCGACCATGCGATTCGGTTTCCCGAAGTCGCCAAGAGGTTCAACTTCGACACCGTCGTCCTTTCCGGGGGATTCACGCAACCCCGCGCCCCATGGCGGTCCGAGGCCGAGAGTTTCTTGGACATTCTCCGCGACGCGAATGTCCCGGTGCCGACGGGGACGGTTATTCTTGACGAATGCGCTCTGGACAGTGCTGAGAACCTACTCCTTGGCCTGATGACGGCAAGGCTCGCGCTAGGTAAGACGCGAATTCGCCGTGTCGGGATATGGGCAGCCTGGCGCTTCAAAAAGTGGCGCTTCAACCGCAACGCGGAGGCCCTTGGGATTGTGGAGCGTACATACGTGTATGGCCTCGCTGGTTCGGGCGAAACAAACATCCAGGTGCCACCCGAAGATCAGAAACAGAGAACTTTCGATGAGTATAGGCAGGACTCAATCGAGTTCTCTCTCCTCCGCGCAAAGGACAAGGAGGACAAGCGCCGGAAGCGCTGGCAGAACAACCGCGTTGACGCGAGTCGCGACGGATCAATCAACGCTCTCGCCGAGGGAGGACCGAGGTCATGGTCCCGAAGGTTGTCAGACGACGGCACACCGGAAACGCACTTTGACGGGAAGACTTGCTCTCTCTATCGGCACAGATTCGCCCCCTTTGACGTGTTCCCGACAGTGTCCAAGGCTCTTAAACTCATGGGGAATGGAGCTACCGCAGATGAGGCCGACTTGAAGTCCGCGTGGGCCAGAGAAGTCATGGGGGATTGACGGAGCCGAACAACCGCGTGCCTGACGAGGAGCTATGGCTCGGACGCTACGCGCCGAGCCATCGGCGCTGCGGATGACCATCCGCTTTCTGTCCCGGCGCTGACGCGCCAGGCCATCAAGCGGCTGCAGCGGACAGCCGCCCCCGCGAGCAAGCTCGCGTGTTCGTCTGCCGCTGATCCGCAGCGCCGATGCTATGAATATAAAGGTATTACTGAGCCATACATATTGCCATACATTGGTATTGCTATTAGTGTGTAAACTTGGTATAATACAATAATGAGGAAAACAACCTTTGAGTGGGATGAGGAAAAGGACAAGGAAAACCAAGCGAAGCACGCCATTTCTTTTCTGACTGCACAACAGGTTTTTCTTGATCCGCACCGTGTTATCGCAGAAGACAGTAATCATAGCGCCGAAGAAGAACGGTATTATTGCATGGGACGTGTCGGCGAAGGTGTTTTGACCGTCAGGTTTACATATCGTGGCAACGCTATTCGCATCTATGGTGCAGGCTATTGGAGAAAAGGAAGGAAAATCTATGAAGACCAAAATAAAATACACTGAAGAACCTATGGGTGATCTGAAAGTCGTCAAAGACTTTCTTCCCCCACCCGATCAGTTGGTGCTTAGAGAAGAGAATGTAAAGGTCACCATATCCTTGAAGAAATCGAGCATTTCCTTTTTCAAAGAACAGGCAAAGAAACAAAAGACTTCCTATCAGAAGATGATAAGAGAGGTTGTCGATTGGTATGCTTCACATTATCAAAAGGGCGCATAACCATGGCATCCACCGGATCGCCAAAAGATCTGGCTCCGGGTGATGCCGGGCGTTAGACGGCTGAACGCACTATTGAACGATCCAAAAGGAGTCAAAGGAGAATATGCAAAGTAACAGCAACGTTGTACGAGGATTCATCGAGGAAGTCTTGAACCAAGGGAAAGTCGATGCGCGGGGCAGTTCTTCTGGGACGACATGGTAGAGCAAGTTCCTCTTCCCGGCCAAGGGCCGGGCCTGGAGGGATTGAAAAACGTCCTGCGTGGGCTGAGGGCGGCGTTTCCCGACATGCATTGGACGGTCCGGGAGCAGATAGCCGAGGGTGACAAGGTGCTGTCGCGCTTCGAGTGGACAGGCACACATCGAGGGACGTTTCTCGGCGTGCCTGCCACAGATCAACCTGTGACCGTTTGGGGCATGGTCATTGACCGCTTCGAAGGCGGAAAAATCAAGAGCACACGCATCATCATGGACACACTTGGACTGATGATACAGTTGGGCGTGGTCCCACCACTGAAGGCATGACTCGGACGCCGCATAACCCGGCCTTGGAGCCGACGCGGACCAAGTGGGAGGTTTTCTCCAAGTCCCCGCGCGCGGCTCAGGGCTATCGTCAGGGCAGAATAGCTGATTTGAAAATAACTCCCTGGAAAAGCACACTATTTGCTGTAAATCGGGATACTGTTTATCTTTCTTTCTGCCCTCTCTTCTTATTGCCATAGTAGAATAACGGACTGTTCCCTTCACTACGCTTAGCTTTTGCTGATTCTCTACAAGGTAGTAAGCGGCATTGTCTCTGTCATTTCAAACACACTCAACGGAGGACATCCTATGAAAAGACTACGTCTCGGTTTCTATTTCGCCGCATTGCTGTTCCTTGTGCAACCGGTTGCCCATGCGCTGCAAAAGCCTCAACAGAAATCACAGAAGAAGCAAGAGAAACAAGAGCAGCCAATCACCAAGATCACATTCTCAAAAAAGCAGAACGTGCTGAAGCTGTACGGAAAGGACCCTTCGAAGCCTTTTAAAACCATTGTGATCGAAAAAGCTTATGATGTCCACACCTATGATGCGGTGAAAAAAGACAGCACATGGGTGATCGGGATCGAGAATGCGAAAAAAGGCGTGATTATGTGCACCGTTGATTCTCTTGGAAAACAGACCCTCTGCACCTACTATCCTGCCGCAGACGATTACAGCCTGCAGCATGAACCCGGAAGCTTGAATGTGCCTGCCTTACTGGACCTGGATAAATGGAAACACAAGGAAAAATAGCATCTGGCCTGTTTTGACTCAAAAGGCCTGCGCGCACCGCAGGCCTTTTGTCTTTTGGGGAGGATACGACGTTCGCACCGGCATCAGCGAACGAGACTTATCCGCCGTTTTCCGGTACGGTGCGCTTCTGTGTATTTCAGGAAGGCGGCCGAGGAGGCTCACCGCCCGGTAAGCCGGACTCCTCGAGTGTGGAGGCCCCTCCCCCTTGCCATGGTGCTGGCTGCAAGGCCGCGGAGCACGGGCGGCGCATGATGTGCGTTTGGTGTACATGAACTGATTACCATGCCTTCCGGTTGAAGATAGTAATCATGTGGATCGGAACAATCCGGTTTTTGGTGCCCTGGAAGGGAATCTGTAGTACTCCGCACTCACAAAAGGAGAAAGATCATGAAAAGCAATCCCGTTGTCTGGTTTGAAATGTACGTGGAGAACATGGAGCGCGCCAGGGCGTTCTACGAAGCGACGCTCGACGTTACATTGGAAAAGATGCAGCCGCCGACTGCTGAGATGAGCAAGGAAGCGAATATGGAGATGTGGAGCTTTCCATCGCCCGGGGATAACGAAACAGCCATGACAACCCCCGGTGCAAACGGAATGCTGGTCAAAATGGATGGCTTCAGGCCGGGCGTTGGCGGCACTCTGGTGTATTTTGGCTGCGAAGACTGCGGGGTCACTGCCGCGCGTGCAGTCAAAAATGGCGGCAGGATAGTCAGCGAAAAAATGTCTATCGGGGAGTATGGTTTTATTGCTCTGCTTCACGATACCGAAGGCAACATGATCGGTTTGCATTCGATGCTCTAAGCCGGGCAGTTGCGTCAATGCCCGGCATTGTTCGCCGGTGCGGGGATTCATGAGAGTCGTGGTTTTTTACTGACGAAACGCCTTCTTGCTGATAAGACGGCATAGTCTGCCTGCTGTGTTGGAGTTGCCATTGTCATCAGGATGCAATGGCGGGGGAGTAGATGACAATGCGTTTTGAAGATTGGCGGTACCGGTTTCCGGAAAGCAATATCCAGTGGAGTCGTGAACAAAACAGGAGCCAGCCATGCCAGACGATTTCCAGATTATTGCCAAAAACGCAAATGCCCCCTTCACCTTGAAGCTGCATCGCGGCGACGGCATGACTCTCCTTGCCATGAACTGGAAGACTGTCGAACCTCCGCGTGATTTCGTCGGGTTCGCCCTTGAATACAAGGAACCAGGAGGCGATCGTTTCTGGGTGATCAAGAACCGCATCAACTTTCCGAACCCCGATGGAACAGTGAACAAGGCGCGCAACTCCAGCCGTATTTCGCCGATTCAGAAATTCCGCTGGGTTCACTTTCCCCTGAATGCCGAAATGGAAGGTGAATTCACATACCGGGTCACGCCTGTGTTCATGAACGCCGCGGGCGAGCTCAGCTACGGCGAACCACAGGAAGCTGGCATTGTCCTCGCGCGCGAAACGTATCCGGGTAAGCTGAATGTCACTTTCACCCGGGGCTTCGTATCCTCGCAAGCTTTCGTCGATCACTACGTTACCGGCACCGACGGCATGGAGACACTCATTCCCGACAAAGCCGATCAGGGCCTCCAGTTTGTTCCTGCCCATCCGAAGGCTGACGAAGCCCTGACATGGATGGGTTTCGAAGCGCGCAGCGCCATTCTCGAAGTACTCGACGCCGCAATCGCCGACACCACTGCGCTCGTGCGTGTTGTGTGCTATGACCTCAATGACCCGGCGATCGTCTCCCGCCTCGAAAAACTCAAAGAGCGTCTGCGAATCATCATAGACAACAGCAAGGAACACAAGCCTGAAACCTCTTCCGAATCCCAGGCTGCAAGGACTCTCGAGGCTTCAGCTGGAGCCGGTCAGGTCAAGCGCCAGCACATGAGCAACCTGCAGCACAACAAGACGATCGTGGTCCACGGCAAAAAGGTTAAGGCCGCTGTCTGCGGCTCCACCAACTTCACCTGGCGCGGACAGTTTGTGCAGTCCAACAACACCATCGTCGTGCGCGGGAAAAAGGCTGTTCAACCTTTCATCGGCGCATTCGAACACTACTGGGAGAATGATTCTGCTCAGGGTTTCGGTCCGACCGAGTCCACTGGCTGGCAGAGCCTCCAGCTCACCGGCATCAACGCCAAAGTCACATTCTCACCGCACTCCGCGGGAAAAGGGGCGCTGCAATCCGTCGCAGATGACATTCTTGGCGCGAAGTCCTCGCTGTTCTATTCTCTGGCGTTCCTGAACCAGACAGGAGGCGCTGTCACCGAGGCTATCAGGCGGGTCACCAAAAAGGAGGGGATTTTCGTCTACGGCATTTCCGACAAGAGGACCGGAGGTCTGGATATTCTCCTCCCTGATGGTAAGATTGCCCCTGTTTATGCAGCCAACCTCAGCAAGAACCTCCCGGAGCCATTCAAAAGCGAACCTGACGCACTGAGCTCCAACGGCATGGGCACGCGCATGCACCACAAGTTTGTCGTGATTGATTTCGACAAACCCACCGCCCGCGTCTACATGGGCTCCTACAACTTCTCGAACCCTGCCGATCTCGGAAATGGCGAGAATCTTCTGCTCATAAAGGACCGTCGCATTGCGGTGTCATACATGATCCAGGCCATGACCATCTTCGACCACTACCACTTCCGTGTGCTCCAGGCCAGGGCCGACGCATCCGGCAAGCCGATTCAATTGAAGAAAGCTCCCGGGAGCGGCCAGAAACCGTGGTGGCATAGGGATTACACAGATGCGCGCAAAATCCTCGACCGCGGACTGTTCGCCTGATGGCCGGGAAGAGCTCGGGGGGTGTTCCAGGGTTCTGCGCTTCTTCGGGCTTGCACCGTGGCCGCTCATCGCACTTTTCAGTGGTTTCCTGTAAGAGCAGTGCGGCTTGAAATGAAACCGATCGGCAGAAGAAATGATTGATAACAACGATAGTGCATCATGGCTGTTCAACATGAATCTCCCTTTGTCGTTCATGTTTTTGTCTGCACCAATGACCGGGGAGGAGAACGAAAATCGTGTGCGGAAAACAACAGCGAGCTTGTCAAGGCGAAACTGAAGGAAGCTGTTGACGGGAAAGGGTGGAAAGGGAAAGTGAGGGTTTCAACCTCGGGCTGCCAGGGTGTCTGCGCTGCGGGACCCAATGTGATGATCTGCCCGCAGAAGGTTTGGTTTTCCGGGGTATCTCCGGATGATGCGGATGACATCATGTCCGCGATTGAACAAGTGGCGATGCGTCTGTAAAGTAACCGATCGAATCTTGTGGATTGCGAAATTGCGTCGAAGGGAATGATGAGCTCACATCGCTGATTTCTGCCACCATTCCGCAACGGTCTTCGCCTTTCCTGTTTTCGACAGGCACTGCGGCTGAATTTCCCTGGACGTGCCCCCTTCTGAAGAGACCGCCCTTTTTCAGCCGTTCCGTTTCCCGAACCCGTCGTTCTTCCGGTGTGAAGGGAGAACGAAGCGGGCAGGGACAACGGCGGATTATGGGCAAACAGGCTATTCGAAAAGGGTGCCGAGCACCGTGATATCCTTTTTCCCGTTCTGTACGGCAATCCTGCTGATGCTCATGTCGGTACCGCTGACGCTGATGCCGTGTTTCTGAAGTTTTTCAATGGCGGCCTCGGGCGAAAGCTTTGCGACTCCGGCAACGGTTTCAAGAGAGGCTGAACCGAGTGCCTTGGTGATCTTCATTGCCGGATTGCCCGATCGGGCACCACCCGGGTACAAGAGGGTGAAGAGCATCACAATGGCTCCTGCCGAGACAATGCCCATGCCCGGCATTCGCCTGAAATAACCGAGAAACTGTTTCCAGTTGACGGCGGAGTGCAGGACTGCGGCGGTAACCAGCGCCCAGCTCAGCCATTCATGGACCGGTTTGACAAGACCGGGACCGGTATGGAAAAACATCAGGATGCCTGTAACCGCCGAGATGATGAATGCCGCAATGACGAGCGGCGTCGCCCATTTCCTGTCCGGTGTTTTCATGATTGTTACCTCTTGTTTTTTCTGCGGTTACCGTTGTACTCCTGTCTTTGATGGTATGACGGCGGCGGGCGGGAAATCTTGCACGGGAGGGATGAAAAAAAGAAAAGCGATGCAGTGCCGCATCGCTTTTCCTTCGGGTGTATCTGTCCTTCAGGTACGGTTCCGGTTAATCCTCGTCCTCCTGTTCGCGGAGTTTTTCAAGAACGCCGAAATCCTCGAGGGTTGTCACATCACCCTTGACCTCGTTGGTGGATGCGAGTTCGCGCAGCAGGCGGCGCATGATTTTTCCGCTCCTGGTCTTGGGAAGACCCTTTGCCCACCTGATTTCGTCGGGTTTGGCAATCGGCCCGATCTCCTTGGCGACATGGTTGCGGAGGGATTCGCGCAGCTTCATGTCTCCTTCATATTCATCCTTGAGAGTGACGAAAGCCACGAGCGCATTGCCTTTGATATCGTCGGGACGGCTGACAACGGCAGCTTCAGCAACTGCTTCATGGGAAACAAGCGCGCTTTCAACCTCGCTGGTGCCGAGCCGGTGTCCTGAAACGTTGACAACGTCGTCGACGCGGCCCATGATCCAGATGTAGCCGTCTTCGTCTTTTCTCGCACCGTCGCCGGTGAAATACATGTTCTTGAATTCGGACCAGTAGGTTTTTTCATACCGCTCGTTGTCGCCGTAAATGGTTCTGAGCATGGACGGCCACGGCTGTTTGATCACCAGATACCCTCCTTCGTTCGCCTTGCACGGCTTGCCGTCCTTGTGAACCACGTCGACCATGATTCCCGGCAGCGGACGGGTGGCGGTTCCCGGCTTAGTCGGCGTTGCGCCGGGCAGGGGTGACACCATGATGCCTCCTGTTTCGGTCTGCCACCAGGTATCGACGATAGGACACTTTTCCTGTCCGACATAGCGGTGGTACCACATCCACGCTTCGGGGTTGATCGGTTCGCCGACTGTACCGAGGAGTCTCAGGGAACTGAGGTCGTGTTTGGTAACCCATTCGTTGCCGGCCCGGATGAAAGCCCGGATAGCTGTGGGAGCTGTGTAGAGGATCGTGATCTTGTGACGGTTGATGATGTCCCAGAAGCGGTCCCACTGGGGATAGTTCGGGGCGCCTTCGTACATGAAGACGGTCGCACCGTTCAGGAGCGGGCCATAGACCATGTAACTGTGGCCCGTAATCCATCCCACGTCGGCGGTGCACCAGTAGATGTCTTCGTCCTTGATGTCGAAGACAAACCTGAACGAGTTGGCAGAGTGGACCATGTATCCGCCGGTCGTGTGCAGGATGCCTTTCGGTTTCCCTGTCGATCCGCTCGTGTACAGAACGAACAGCGGATGTTCGGCTTCGACATGCGTGGGTTCGCATTCGTCGATGGCGAGTCCCATCAGGTCGTGCCACCAGTGATCCATGCCGTCATGCATGGTGACGGTTTCGCCGGTAACCTTCAGGACGATCACGCTTCGTACCGACGGGGTGTTGACGATGGCTTCATCGACGATGTTTTTCAGGTTGATCGAACCTCCGCGGCGTCTTGTGCCGTCGGAACAGATGACCAGTTTCGCCCTGGAATCGTTGACCCTCTCCGTGATGGCATGAGCCGAGAATCCTGCGAAAATGACGTTGTGCACGGCGCCGACCCTCGCGCACGCAAGAACGGAGATGATCAGTTCAGGGACCATGCCCATGTAGATGGCGACCCTGTCGCCGGGCTGGATACCTGCAATCTTCAGAACGTTTGCAAACTTGTTGACCTGGCGGTGGAGCTCCCCGTAGGTGAGGATACGCTGTCCTCCTGCTTCGCCTTCCCACATGACGGCTGCCTTGTTTTTCCTCCAGCTTTTCACATGAACATCGAGCGCATTGTAGCAGATGTTGGTCTTGCCGCCGACAAACCATTTCGCATAGGGGCTTTTCCATTCAAGCACCTTGTCCCATTTCTTGAACCAGTGGAAGTTTTCGGCAATACCTGCCCAGTACTTTTCAGGATTGTCCGCAGCAGCGGCGTAAAGTTCTTCATATTCCTTCATCGAGGAGATATGAGCCTGTTTTGAGAATTCGGTGGATGGAGGAAATTTGCGCTTTTCGGTTAACACCGAACTGATGGATTCTTGTGTGGCCTGAGCTGGAGCAGATTGTTTTTGCTTTGATGTTTTTTTCTCTGTAGCCATTGATACAAGGTTTTTTTTGTTAAAGGAAAAGGAAATATTCCTCCTGGCAGGTCTGTGAGAGTGTTTCTGGCGAAACTGAAGAGAAAACCGCTTTCAGCCGGATTGTGGTTCAGGAAATGCTAAACCGGATTTTACATAAAAAAAAACATGTTGTCAACAAAGATGACCTTCTTTCCCCCTCATGCAGGATAGCGTTTTCATGAGGGTTTTACGGCAAAATTGACGAGTTTGTCAGGAACGACGATTTCCTTCAGAATGACCTGGTTTTCAAGGAACTTCGACACGCTTTCCACCTTTCTTGCCTCTTCAAGAAGGTGCTCTTTCGGACTCTTTGCCGGTGCCGTGAACGTTCCCCTCAGTTTTCCGTTGACCTGCACGGTTATGGTTACCCTATCGTCCTGGACAAGCCTTGCATCATGGACCGGAAAGGAAACGGACTGGATCGACTCCCGATGTCCCATCGCCTGCCAGAGCTCCTCGCAGATATGCGGGGCATAAGGGGCAAGCAGCAGCAGCAGCGTTTCGACGGCTGTTCGGTGGTATACGCCGTCCCTGTGGAGCTCGTTGACAAAGACCATCATCTCTGCTATGGCCGTATTGAACTTGAGCTGCTCGGTATCTTCGGAGACTTTCCTGATGGTCTTGTGCATCCTGCGCAACAGCTGTTCCTCCGGCTGTCCGGTGCCGAAGCTGCGGCCTGACGGTGAGTCCTCAGGATACACGAGCCTCCAGACCTTGCCGAGGAAGCGGCTGATTCCTTCGATGCCGTGCGTGTTCCACGGTTTGACCTGCTCAAGTGGGCCGAGAAACATCTCATAGAGCCTCACGGAGTCCGCCCCGTAGGAGGCCAGAACCTGGTCGGCCGGTATCACGTTGCCTCGCGATTTGGACATCTTTTCATTGTCTTCCCCGAGAATCATTCCCTGGTTGAAGAGCTTCCTGAACGGTTCAGGGGTGCTGACGACCTTGAGATCGTACAGAACCTTGTGCCAGAATCTCGAGTAGAGCAGATGAAGCACCGCATGTTCCGCTCCGCCGACATAGAGGTCGATGTTCATCCAGTAGGACTCTTTTTCGGGATCGACCAGCCGGCTGCCGTTCGTGGGATCGATGAAGCGGAGATAGTACCAGCAGCTGCCGGCCCATTGCGGCATGGTATTGGTTTCTCTCCGGTACCGGCCATACTTGTCCGACCCGTAAAGCCAGCTTTCAATGTTGGCGAGAGGCGACTCGCCGGTGCTTGTCGGCTGGTAGGCGTCGACTTCGGGAAGCATCAGCGGAAGCTCTGGTTCCGGCCGCATCGAGCCGTCTTCGTAGTGCCTGATGGGGATCGGCTCTCCCCAGTAGCGTTGCCGGCTGAACACCCAGTCGCGAAGCTTGAAGTGGACGGTTCTTTTTCCCTTCCGTTTCGATTCCAGCCAGGAGGCCATACGGTCGAAAGCTTCGGCGAACGGCAGACCGTCAAGTCTGATCTCCTCATTCGAGGAATTGACGCAGACGCTGTCCTTGCCTTCGAACACCTTGTCACGGACATCGTGAGGACTTCTGATGACCTCGACGATGGGAAGACCGAATTTTGTCGCGAACTCCCAGTCCCTTCCGTCGTGTGCAGGCACCGACATGATGGCGCCGGTGCCGTAGCTGGTCAGGACGAAATCGGAGATCCAGACGGGAAGGGGCTCGCCGTTTGCAGGATTGATGGCGTACGAGCCGGTGAAAACGCCGGTTTTCTCCTTCTGCAGGCCGGTCCGTTCAAGTTCCGTTTTCAACTTTGCCTGCTCGATGTATTCCCTGACGGCAACGAGCTGCTGGGCGACGGCAAGTTTTTCGGCCAGGGGATGTTCGGGCGAGATGACCACATAGGTTGCCCCGAACAGGGTGTCGGGTCTCGTCGTGTAGACTTTGAGGCTGGTCTTGTGGCAGCGGAGCTCGAAATCGATCTCGACACCTTCCGAACGGCCTATCCAGTTTCGCTGCATCTGTTTGACGTTCTCCGGCCAGTCGAGCAGGTCGAGGTCGTTGAGCAGCCGTTCCGCATAGGCGGTGATTTTCAGGACCCACTGTCTGAGCGGCTTCCGGACAACCGTGTAGCCTTCGGCGAGCTTTTCATCGACCTCCTCGTTGGCGAGCACGACCCTGAGTTCCTCGCACCAGTTCACGTCGATTTCAGACATGTAGGCCAGACCCATTTCGAAGAGTCTGAGAAAAATCCATTGCGTCCATGTGAAATATGCCGGGTCGGTCGTGTTGATCTCCCGGGTCCAGTCGTAGGAAAAGCCCATACGGAGCAGGGTCTCTCTGAAGCTCCGGATATTGCTTTCTGTTGTGGCTTTCGGATGCGTGCCTGTCCTGATGGCGAACTGTTCTGCGGGCAGGCCGAATGCGTCCCAGCCCATTGGATGGAGCACATTGAAACCGCAGCTGCGCCTGTAGCGTGCGATGATATCCGTTGCCGTGTAGCCTTCGAGATGTCCGACATGCAGCCCCGATCCGCTGGGATAGGGAAACATGTCGAGCACATAGTATTTCGGTTTTCCGGGTTCCGTATCAGAAGCGAATGTCTGGTGCTGCAGCCAGTAATCCTGCCATTTCTTTTCAATGGCCGAGAAATCGTACCTCATGGAGTCTGTTGACAGTTACGTGAAAAAAACAGGGAAAATACCGCGGGTCAGCCCCCGGGTTTTCGGAAGGGAAGGCAAGGAACAAAAAAGCAGTGCAGGAACTGCCTGCACTGCCTTGTGGAGAACGGTTGCTTTTCTCAGTTGTCCGATTCCTGACCGGCGTCGCCGGAAACTTCTGCCAGAGCCTTGATCGAAAGCGCAAAACGGGTTTTTCCGGTCCTTGGATCCTTGCGGATATCGATCAGCTTAACCTTGACCCGTTCTCCCGGCTTCAGGTGATCGCTCACCTTTGCGATCCGTTCGTGGGAAATTTCCGAGATATGAACAAGTCCGTCTGTTTTCGGCAGGAATTCGATGAATGCGCCGAGATCGTCCCTGACGTCCCTGACCTTGCCGAGATAGGTATTGCCGACCTCCGGCTTGGAGATCAGGGTCTTGATGGTTTCGACGGCGGCATTGGTTCCTTCGCAGTTGGAACATGCTATGGTCACGGTTCCGTCATCATCGATGTTGATGTCGGCTCCGGTTTCCTCGGTGATGCTTCTGATGGTTTCGCCGCCCTTGCCGATGATCAGCCCGATGGCGTCCGCGGGGATCTGGATGGTGGTCAGGCGCGGGGCGTACTTGCCGATGTCCGGACGGGATTCGGGTATGGCCTGGGATATCTTGTCGAGAATATGCAGGCGCCCTTTTCTTGCCTGTTCAAGGGCGGTTTCAAGAATGTGGTAGTCGAGACCGTCGATCTTGATGTCCATCTGGCAGGCGGTTATGCCTTTGACCGTGCCGGACACCTTGAAATCCATGTCGCCGAGATGATCCTCGTTGCCGAGAATGTCGGAAAGAACGGCATAGTGTTCACCTTCCTTGATGAGTCCCATGGCGATGCCGGAAACCGGCTTGCTGATCGGGATGCCGCCATCCATGGCTGCAAGGGTTCCTCCGCAGACGGATGCCATCGACGACGAACCGTTCGATTCAAGGATATCGGAGACGAGACGGATGGTGTAGGGGAAGTCGGACTCTCCGGGGATGACCATCCTGATTGCGCGTTCGGCGAGGTTTCCGTGACCGATTTCCCTTCGCCCCGTGCCGCCGACCCTTCCGGTTTCACCGACGGAGAACGGCGGGAAGTTGTAATGAAGCATGAACCGTTTCTCGCGGTCGTCCGTAAGCGTATCGATCATCTGGGCATCCTTCTTGGTGCCGAGCGTGAGGGTGACAAGGGCCTGGGTTTCGCCTCGGGTGAACAGCGCCGAGCCGTGAGCCCTGGGTATGATGCCCAGCTCGATGCTGATAGGCCTGATCTGTTCGAGGGTTCTTCCGTCCAGGCGTTTCTTGTCGTCCAGGATCATGTGGCGCATGACCTTCTTTTCAATCGAATGGATGCACTCGTCGATCATGTGCTCGTTCAGGCAGAGCGCCCTTGCCGGATCCGCGGCGATTGCCTCCTCGGTGACGATCGGCCGGAAATGGTCGACGGTCTGCCGGATGGTTTCCCTGTAGATGGCTGCGGTTTTTTCGGCTCTCTCCTCTTTTTTCAGAGGCGTGTAGGCCAGTTCCTTCAGCCGTGCCTCGCAGAAGCCCTGTACGGCCTGCAGGAGGTCGTCCGGGGCGGTTACGGGAGCGAACCGACGTTTCGTCTTCGCCACTTCGGCGGCGATTTCCTTCTGCAGGCCGCAGATTCTGCGGATGGCATTGTGGCCGAACCTGATCGCCTCGATCATCTCCGCTTCGGATATCTCCTTCATTTCACCTTCAAGCATGCAGATGGTGTCCTCGGTTCCGCCGATGCAGATGTCGAGGTCGCTTCTGGACAGCTCGTTGGTGTCTGGGTTGATGATGAACTGTCCGTTGATTCTTCCGACGCGGACTTCCGACATGGGATTCTGGAACGGGATGTCCGAGACCATGATCGCAGCGGAAGCGGCAATACCCCCCAGCACGTCGGCGTCATTGATGGTGTCCGAAGAGATGACGGAGATGATGATCTGGGTATCCTGGTAATAGCCGTCCGGGAACAGGGGGCGCAGGGCCCGATCGATAAGCCGTGCGGACAGGATCTCCTTTTCCGACGGTCTTCCTTCGCGTTTGAAGAATCCGCCGGGGAATTTGCCTGCAGCGGAATATTTTTCCCGGTATTCTACCTGGAGAGGAAAAAAGTCCTGGTTCAGTGGAGGCGGATTCTTGCTCGAGACCACGGTAGCAAGCACCATGGTGTCCAGAAGACTTACGACAGCTGCGCCATCAGCCTGCTTTGCGAGTTTGCCGGTTTCAATCGTGATTTTCTTTCCCTGTCCAAGATCGATTTCTTTTTTAATAACCATGGAAAACGTTTCAAGTTGGTGATAATGAACTGATCCGGTGCTCCGTCACACTTCTGCAGGCATGCTGCGGCGTCAAGGAGAGACTGCCGGCGGTGATCGATAACAATAGAATAAACTGCTTCAATCTTTCAATATAATAAAAAGTATTGCCTTTTCGTATAAATCGGCAAGCTCATGCACAGACGTACTTCCAGTTGTCAATGAGCCTCGTCGTGCCGATGTATGCCGCCAGGAGCAGCCTGTAGACGTTGCCCGGAACGGCCGTTTCCGCAGCTTCGAGGGTGTCTGCACCGACGAACGAGACGTAGTCTGCCCTGGAGCCGGTCACCGAAAGGATCAGCTGCTCGACTTCACGGGCGATCACGTCCAGATCCCTGCGGCCCATGCCGGTCTGTTGCTCTGCATGCCGGATTCCCCTGAAGAGCACGGTTGCCCGCTGCCTTTCCTCGGACGAGAGGTAGATGTTTCTCGAGCTGATGGCAAGACCGTCTTCTTCCCGTGCAATAGGCGCCTCGACGATCTCCGTGCCGATGTTGAGGTCGCCTGCGACTCTCCTGATCACGGCAAGCTGCTGGGCGTCCTTTTCGCCGAAGACGGCAATGTGCGGCCTTGTGATGTTGAGAAGCTTGACGACCACGGTCGCAACACCGCTGAAATGTCCCGGCCGTGACCTGCCCTCGAATTCCCCGGCGATCGGACCGGGATCGATGGAGGTCCGGCAGTTAACCGGATACATGAGTTCCGGTGTGGGAGCGAACAGATAGTCCACTCCCGATGCCTTCGCAAGTGCGGCATCCTTTTCGAACGGTCTGGGGTAGCGGTGGAAATCCTCGTCCGGTCCGAACTGGGTGGGGTTGACGAAGATGGTGAGAATCACCGTTCCGGTCCGCTGTTGTGCAAGTTTCACGAGATTGAGGTGGCCTTCGTGAAGCGCCCCCATCGTCATGACGACTCCGATGCGCTGATGCTGCAGCCTCAGGGTTTCGGAGATGGATTGCATCCGGTCGGGTTCAGTGATGATCTGCATGGAGCGTCGGCTGTTTTGATCGTTTTCCGGCAGGGTGTACGACGACGACGAATTCACCCCTTTCCCTGCCGTCTGTAAAATGTTCCTGAATGGTTTCCGGGGTTCCGGTGATATACTCCTCGTGAAGTTTCGTGATCTCGCGGGCGACGAAAAGCGCCGAGCCGGGGAAGAGGGTCTTCAGCTCCCCGAACAGTTTTGCGATCCTGTGGGGGGATTCATAGAGCACGATTGTCGTTGCGAGGGAGGCGAGGAATTCCAGCCGGCTTTTCCGTCCCTTCCGGTGGGGAAGAAAGCCTGCGAAAAAAAAACTGCTTGCAGGAAGAGGACATACGGAAAGCGCTGCAGTCAGCGCGCTCGGACCGGGAACGGGAATGACGGGGAAGCCCTTCTCATGCAGGGCATGGACCATCGAGAATCCCGGATCGCTGATGCCCGGCGTGCCGGCGTCGGTGATCAGTGCCACATCAATCCCCTCTTCGAGCAGGGAAGCGACCTGCGCGACAGCCCTCGGTTCGTTGACGGTGTGGTAACTGACGAGTTTCTTGCCCTGGATGCCGAGGTGTCTGAGCAGGATGGATGCCCGCCTCGTGTCTTCACAGGCAACGGCATCCGCCTGCCGGAGGATGCTGACGGCTCTCAGGGTTATGTCTTCGAGATTTCCGAGGGGAGTGGCAACGACGTAGAGCGTTCCCTTGTGTGGGCTGCGGGTGTTCAAGATGGTCAGGACGTTCTTCCCGTGAGTCTTTCATTGGCGGTTTAAGCGTGTATATTAGTATAGCAAAAAAAAGTGACAAACAGCTTGATGGAGCAATGAAGGAGAAGCAGCAGCAGGCACTCTCTGTCAGTGACCTCCGTGTCCATTTTCCGGTAAGGAGCGCGGGGTGGTTCGGTCCGCCTTCCCTGGTCAGGGCCGTCAACGGTGTGTCGTTCGAGGTCATGAAAGGCGAGACCCTTGGCCTGGTAGGTGAATCCGGGTGCGGCAAGACGACGCTCGGCAGGGCGATCGTCAGACTTGTCCGTCCGGCTTCGGGAAGCAGGGTGGTCTTCGGCGGAAAGGATATCACCGCCTACGGAAACCGGCAGTTCAGGGAACTGCGCAAGGAGATGCAGATGATCTTCCAGGATCCGTTCGGTTCGCTCAATCCCCGGCTGACCGTCGGCCAGATGCTGGGCGAGGTGCTCAGGGTGCACCGCGTCTCGACGGGGGATGCCGTGGCAGGCAAGGTCCGTGAACTGCTTGACATCGTGGGTCTGAACAGGGAGTACGTCAACCGCTACCCTCACGAGTTCTCGGGGGGACAGCGCCAGCGCATCGGCATCGCGAGGGCTCTTGCCGTCAATCCATCCTTCATCATCTGCGACGAACCGGTATCGGCGCTCGACGTCTCCATCCAGTCACAGATCATCAATCTGCTCAAGGACCTGCAGAAGGAATTCGGGCTTACCTACCTTTTCATCGCACACGACCTTTCGGTGGTCGAATACATCTCGGACCGTGTCGCCGTGATGTATCTCGGCAGGATCGTCGAGATAACAGACGGGGAGACCCTGTACGCCGATCCAAGACATCCCTATACCCGGGCCCTGCTTTCCGCGATTCCCCTTCCCGAGCTGCATGGCAGGAAAGAGCGGATCGTGCTGAAGGGAGACCTGCCGGGTCCCCTCGACGTTCCGAAAGGGTGCAGCTTTCATCCCCGATGTTCCCATGTGATGCCGCAGTGCAGGGAACGGGAGCCTTCGCTTCTGCCTCTTCCGGAAAATCCGCGTCACCGCGTGAGCTGTTTTCTGTACAGTGATGGAGCATCAACAACAAACGATCATGATTGAAAGAACAAAAAGGGCCGGATGTTTTCGGGTCGGCTGCCTCACGGTTCTGGGAGCCGCCGTTGTCGCTGTCGTCCTTCTCGTTCTCCTGTTTCCGGCGGGAGGCCGTCTTCCGGACCGCTTCGTGCTGCTGCTGCATGTCGGAGGTCAGCTCGACGAGCGCTCCCCGGAATCCGTTACCCTTCCGTTCGCGACTTCCCGTTCGCCGCTTTCCCTGCAGGACATCGTGTCGATTCTCGATCATGCCCGAAAGGATGACCGGGTACGTTCCGTGCTGCTCGATATCGAGGGTCTTTCCGCTTCCCCGGCCAAGATAGGCCAGCTGAGAAGGTCTGTCGAAGAGGTCAGGAAAGCCGGAAAACAGGTTGCCGCTTTCCTCTCCACGCCCGAGGACAAGGATTACCTGCTTGCCGTCGCCTGCGATTCGGTCGTTGTCCAGAAAGGCTCGTATCTGCTCCTCGACGGACTCAAGTCCGAGCTTTTCTTCTATACCGGATCGCTCCGGAAGGTCGGTGTGGGATTCCAGGCAGCCCAGTGGAAAGAGTACAAGAGCGGTATTGAACCCTACACGCGGACTTCGGCCAGCAGGGAGGCCCGTGAGCAGGTCGCGCGGCTTCTGGATGACGCTTTCGGGGACTATGCGGAGTACGTCACCCGCAGGAGAGGCATATCCCGCCAGGCCTTCTCGGAGGTCATCGATTCGCTGGCCGTCATCACGCCAGTCAAAGCGCTTTCCCTGAAGCTTGTCGACCGCATATCGGGCAGGTGGCAGCTTGAAAGGGAGTTCGAGAAGCGTCTCGGCGCGAAGCGCGGCAAGGTTTTCGTGAGCGGCCGCGACTATCTCCGGTCGGGATCCCGGTTCTTCGACCGGAATTCGAAAGACGCCGTCGCAGTCATCACAGTCGCCGGACCGATCGTCCGGACGGCGGGGTATTCCGCGACGGGCTACGACAGGGGAATGGACGAGCAGACGCTGAAGCACGCCGTCGAGGCGGCGCTTGAAGACCGTTCGGTGAAGGCGATCGTGCTGAGAATCGACAGCCCCGGCGGTGACGCCCTTGCCGCCGAGGCCATGCTCGGGATGCTCGATGCCGCAAGGGCGAAGAAGCCGCTTGTTGCGTCGATGTCCGGAGTCGCGGCTTCCGGCGGGTACATGGTTGCTCTTGCTGCGAACAGGATTCTTGCAGAACCTCTTACGGTGACCGGATCGATCGGGGTTTTTGCTCTCAAGCCGGACCTCAGCGCTCTCCTGGAAAAGACGGGGCTGCGGCGGGAGGTCGTTGCGCGGGGCCGTTTCGCCGACGCCTATACGGTTTACCGCCCCTTCGACGAGGAATCGTTCGGAAAATTCGTCGATGCGTCGGGAGAGATCTACCGGAGGTTCACCGCCGAAGTGGCCTCAAGGCGGCATCTGACCCCGGCACAGGTCGACTCCGTGGCCGGAGGCCGGGTCTGGACGGGAAGGAGGGCGCTTTCGCTGAAGCTTGTCGACCAGTTCGGCGGTCTGCAGGAAGCGGTCAAGACCGCCAGGCAGCTTGCAGGCATGGATACGACGAAAGCTCCCCTGATCAGGTTCCTGCCGGAAGAGAAGAGCTGGATCGACTATCTCATGGCAGGGGAGTTCGGCGCAGCCGTCCGGCAGGAGGGATACAGGATCGCTGCGGACGTTCTTGCGGAGCGGCTTCCTGCCGCAGGAGTGCAGGACGACCTTTCTGCGATCCGGATGCTGATGGATCTTCGCGAGCCGCAGATCCTCGCTCTTGAACCCCTGGGCATCGTCATCCGCTGAGCGGCAGGGCGACCTGCCGCCTCGTGCCGGTCAGAACGAGTAGGTCAGCGAACTCTGCGCCCTGAACGCATCGCCGTCTCCGCTGTTCAGGTAACGTGTCTTCCACTGCGACAGTTGAAGTCCAACCGTGAAATTCGGAGGAATCCTGCTGATCATGTTTGCATAGACAGTCTGGTTCAGCGACCGTGCACCCGACGGGAGGTCACTGTCGTCCGGGTCGTCCATGCCTGCACCGAAGCCGAAGGAGGTCGAGGGCGAGAGAGCGTACCGGAGTGCGGCCCATCCGCCGTGCGCCCGGATCTCGTCTACGGCATGGGTGGCCGGCGTGCTCCCTTTCTTGACGACCCCCTGCCCGATGCCGCCCGCGTAATCGTCGAGGTTGACGCCCGTGAAATATTCCCCTGCCAGGAGCAGCTTTTCGGAAAGCGGCATCGAGAGCTCGACGCACCACGACCAGGAGTCAGCCGTCAGGTGATGGCCCTGTTTGTCTGTATCCCACTCCTCCCTTCCGGCGTGTCCGGAAAGGGCGACCGTCGCCGACCGGTTTTCGACAAGGAGCGGCAGGGAGCAGGCGAGGCGGCCCTGTAGAGTTGGCTGATCGGCATCCTTGCCGGGATCGGTATTCCACGAGTCTGCCCATTCGTTCTTTTCGCCGATCGTTCTCGATGCGGCAAGGGCAAGCTTGACCCTGCCGTGCTCTCCGGCGGCAAATCCCTTGGTCAGCCGCAACTGGGGATGGCGCATGCCGAGGTTGCCTGCATTCCACAGGATGGCAGGATCGTCGACGAACGGGATGAGCGAGGCATGGAGATCCCATGTCTGACCGGCAATGACGCTGAAATCGGAAGCCGGCCAGAACACCTTCATGTAGCCGTGCCGCAGCCGTGGGCTTCCGTTGTTTTCAGCACCGAGGTTGCTGAGGAAATCGAACTCGATGTTGCCCGACAGCTTCATGGTTTCCGTGTCCCGGCCGGAGAGAGACAGACCGATCCTCGACGCGTTGCCGGTCATGGTCCACTCCGCATCGTTGTTGTTCATCCGTTCCGGCAAAGCCCAGAGGGCGATGTTGCCCGGCTGGATCTTGCCGGTTTCGTGCGAAGCGTCGAGCCGGGCGAATCCGCAGAGCTGGACCTTCGCACCTGAGCCGAGGGAGACGTTGAGCGGACTCTCGTCGGGTTTCTTTTCCGCCGGTTTCTCGGTCGGCTTCGGGACGGGATCCGCAGGCGACTTCACGAGAGCCTTCAGTTCCATGAGTTCCTTTTCAGGTTTCAGGATCCGCTCCTCGATGGTGTCCGCCGAGGGGGCTGTCGCGGGAAGCAGCAACAGCAGCAGGGCTGTCAGGACAGGGTAACGCATGATGGCTTCGGCTTTGCGTGCCCGACAGCAAATATACGAACTCCCGGAGATTCGGCTGCATACCGCCTTGTGACGGTCAGGGATGCCTGATGGCGGGTTTGCCGAAAAAAAAGCACCGGAGAGCCGGTGCCTTTCTGTGAACCTCGGGATATCGGATCAGAACGAGTAGTTCATGCCGATATAGACCGAACGGCCCATGCCCGGCACGGCGATGCCGTAAGGAATTCCCGTCAGGGCCATGGTCTTGCCCTGTCCGGTATAGGCCCCGCCGAGCGGCAGGTAGTAGAACTTGTCGAACAGGTTCTCCACGCCGAAGTCGAAACGCAGGTTGTCATGGGTGTAGCTGCCGCGCCAGTTCACCAGGGTGTAGCCCGGGGTGGTCAGCTCCTGGCGGGGCTCCGACACATCTGTCTTTTCCCTGACCGCAACCAGTTCGAGCGTGTTGCCCCACTCGCCGCACCTGTGCTGCAGCGCGAGCTTCGTGTTCAGCGGCATGATGTTGTACAGGCCGCTGTCCGTATCGAGGTTGCGTCCGTTGACGTAGCTCAGCATTCCCGTGACCCCCCATTCGCCCAGTCCGTTCCTGCCGAGAGGCAGGCGGCCGGAGACGTCGACACCGTAGAGGCGCGCCTCCTGGTTCATGTACTTCAGGATGCCGAACTGGCCGGGGGTGTTCGTTGCGGGAACGTTGCTGTTCCGGTCCCACTGCACGGCATCGATGTAGTCGGTCACGCGGGTGTAGTAGGGCGTCACCTTGAGTTCCTTCGACTTGTCCGCATTGTGCCAGCTTGCGCTTGCACTGATGGTATGGGCCACTTCAGGGTCAAGGTCGGGGTTGCCGAGGTAGCCGTTTCCGTCGCCCACGTAGTTGTTCATGATGAGCGCCATGGCGTTGCGCGACCAGGAATACCGTTCGTACAGGTTGGGCGAACGGGTCTTGCGTGCGAAACCGAGCTCGTAGGTACTGGTTTCGCCGGGTGTGTGGCGCACAATGGCCGTGAGGTCGAGGTTGTTGTCGGTCCTCTCACGGTCGAGGGCGTTGAAGGCGGTCGCCGAGAGCAGGTAGCCCGTGTAGTACATCCTGTACGCGGCCGGCCAGGTCATGTCCGCATTGTTGTATCCCTGCACCGGGCCGGTATCGAACCTGACCTGCTCGAAACGCGCACCGAGCAGCGTCATCCACTGCGGGTTCCATTTGGCTTCCCATTCCGCGAACACGCCGAACCGGTCGCGTTTGCCATCGTTGATGTTCCAGAACGTATTGGGAGCCATGCCTGCGGCAAGCGCCGGCTGCGGATAGGTCGCGCTGAACAGCATGCCCGTCAGGTCTGCCGGTGATGGCGGCCACCAGTCGTCGAGACGGTAGAACTGCATCTCGGTCCCGAGACGCATGATGTCGGTCTTTGACAGGTCGATGTCCGCTTTCAGGGAGGCACCGGTCGTGCTGCCTTCGGTGTACATCGGCATGCCGGGAGCCACGACATAAGGAGCGGCTCCGTAGAAGAACTGCTTGTCTTCTCCGAAATCCATGTAGTGATCGACCTGTTCCCTGTAGACGCGCGCGTCGAGCGTTCCCCAGCTGTTCTTTCCCTGGTAGTGCAGGTTCATGCGGGATTCCTCGTTGCTCAGCATGTCCATCCTCTGGTTCGGATAGAGCTGGTAAGGGATGTCCTGGTAAGCCAGCTTGGCCTCGAGCAGGTCGCTTCCGTTCCGCCATGCCAGGTCGAGGTTGTGGGTCCAGGTTTCATACGCGGTCGATCCCACTTCGTTGAGCGGCAGGGTATGGCCCGGCCTGCCGGTGGCCCCAAAGGTCCTGAAGTCGTCAGCGGCCTTGTAGTTGTCGGCCTGGGCGACGGCACCGCGGTAGGTGATGCTCAGGGTTTCCGTGGCGTAGGTGAGGGAGAGGTTCGCTCCTTTGGCGTCGTTGTTGCCCCGGTAGAACGAGCCGAACTCACCCTTGATCAGGTTTTTCTGCTCCGGTCCGGCGAATTCAGGTGTGTGCGTCTCGGCCACGATGGTGCCGCCGATGCTGTCACCGCCGATGCTTACAGGCGTGACCCCTGCATAGAGATCAAGCTTGCCGACCTGGCTCGGATCGAGATAGGAGAGCGGCGGGTTCATGTGGTTGGGGCAGCAGGAGAGCAGGCTCATGCCGTCGACCACGACGAGCAGCCGGTCGTCTGCAAGGCCGTGGACGACCGGCAGGCTCGATACCCCGCCGGCACTCTGCACGGCGACGCCCGGTTGTTCCGTAAGCAGCGATGCCGTATCGCTGGTTCTCGCCTTTTTCGATTCTTTCGTTTCGGCCTCTTTTTCGCCGGGAGCCGACACAACGATCTCCGGGCTCTGGGACTCTTCGGCGAAAGCCGAAACGGGCGCCGCACAGAGGGCTATCAGCAGCATGAGTCGTTTCATGTTGCCGTAAGGGTGTTTTGAATGTCTCATCTTTCGTGAATGATAAATAGTTTTCAACTGGCCGGACGGCAGCACCATGCACATGGCGCAGCAATCGCGGCTGTTCGCGGATACGGGAAGGCGCAGTTCTGCAACCCCGCCGGAAAAAGGATGATGCCGGAAAAGAAACTATCCAGCATTCATGAAGACCATGAAGTCGGGAGGGTGGTACACTTCGTGGGTATGTCCGTCGATCGGAAGGCTGGCTGCGGCTACGATGTTTCCGGAGCAGTACGGCTGGACGAGTCCCGGCCGGAGCCCCGAGGGTTCAAGGCCCTGCATGGGTTCCGGAAGCCTGTCAGTGGTTTTGTTCGGGGATCGCTTTTCAGCAGTGGCCGGCTGTTCCTCTTCTGCAGCCGCCACCTGTTTCTTGAGGAAGCAGTGGCCGTTGCAGTGGGGCGTCTTCTTTTCGCAGGAGGTTTCGGCAATCGCCTTGCGGTTCATCTCGAACAGTGCGCAGCAGACGGCGACATAATTGATCTGCACCGTCAGTCCGATGAGCACGAGAAGCGTGATGGCGCGGATTGCAGAAACCATGGACGTGATACGGACGATAATGGCCGGAAACAAAAGGATGATCTCCATCCCGGGAGCGCAGGGTCGCTCAACCCTGCGATCACAGTATAAACAATCGTGAACGAAATACCACAGATCGGATGACACCGGAATGATACCCGGAACGATACGATAACCGCAACCGATCGCCTGCCGTTCCGGCTGCAGGTGGTCGGGTGAAGAACACAGGGGACTTCAGCGGTCAGAAGCTCCAGAAGTCGCGGTCGAGGGTGCGGAACTGGATTCCCTGCACGAGATGCCGCATCTCGATGGTTGCGCTTCCCTCGAGATCGGCGATGGTGCGGCTGACCTTGAGGATCCTGTCGTGAGCCCTGGCGGAGAGGTTGAGGCGGTTCATGGCATCCATGAGCTTTTCCGAGCTGGCGGGTTCGAGCTGGCAGAACTTCCGGATAAGCTTGGTGCTCATCTGTGCGTTCGTGAAAATCCTCGGGGAGGGGAGAGATGCGAACCGTTCCTGCTGGACGCGGCGGGCGCTGATGACCCGCTGCCGGATGAGGTTCGACTGTTCGGCGGTGGACGAGGAGAAGAGGTCGGTGTTCTCGACTTTCGGGACGTCGATGTGGATGTCGATCCTGTCGAGCAGCGGCCCGGAGATCTTGGCGAGGTAGCGGTGGATCTGCTGGGGGGTGGCTGTCAGGTTGCCGTCCCTGTCCTTCAGGGCGCCTGCCGGGCTCGGGTTCATGGCCGCCACGAGCATGAATCCCGCCGGATAGCGGGTGGTCATCGATACCCGCGACACCGTCACCTCGCGGTCCTCGAGCGGCTGGCGAAGGACCTCGAGCGCGCTGCGCGAGAATTCGGGCAGTTCGTCGAGGAAGAGTACGCCGTTGTGTGCAAGGCTCACCTCGCCTGGCCGCGCCATGGTTCCTCCTCCGATGAGCGCGATGTTGCTCGTGGTATGGTGGGGGTTCCGGAAGGGGCGGGTGGTCATGAGAGGCCGGTTCTTTTCAAGCAGGTTGGCCACGGAGTAGATCTTGGTGGTTTCGAGCGACTCCTCGAAGCCGAGAGGCGGAAGGATGCCCGGCAGCGCCTTGGCAAGCATGGTCTTGCCGCTTCCCGGAGGGCCGATCATGATGATGTTGTGCCCTCCTGCCGCGGCGATCTCGAGGGCCTTCTTGGCGGCCATCTGCCCCTTGATCTCGGCGAAGTCCACGGGATATTCGGGTTCCGCGGAGAAGAGTCCGGCTACATCGACATGGACCGGCGCCGGACTCTCTTTCGCGTTGATCAGTTCCACCGCCTCGATGAGCGTGTTCACGCCGAACACCTGCGTGTCCGCCCTGGCCGCCGAAACGGCCACAGCCGCCTCGGGGGCGTTCATGGCGGGGACGATCATCCGCTTCAGCTTTTCGCGTACCGCCATGATGGCCACGGGAAGTGCCCCGTTGATCTTTCTTACCGAACCGTCGAGGGCGAGTTCGCCCATGATGAGGGTATCCTCGATTCGGTTCCTCACCTGCTTGAGCGAACCGAGCAGCCCGATGGCGATGGAGAGGTCGAAGGCCGTTCCCTCCTTGCGGACGTCGGCGGGAGCGAGGTTTACGGTGATCTTCCTGGACGGCATGGCGTAGCCGGAGTTCCTGATGGCGGTCAGGATCCGCTCCCGGCTCTCCTTGATGGCGTTGTCGGGCAGGCCGACCACCGTGAAGGCCGGCAGGCCGCCGGCGACGTTGGTTTCCACTTCGACTTTCATGGCGTCGATGCCTATGAGGGCCGCGGCACAGAGTTTCGTCAGCATGACCGGTGCGATTTGGGGTTGAGGTCACTCAGGCACCGTGATGAATACAGTCGAAGTCCCCGGTGCCTTGCTTCTTCTGAGGATACGCAAAAAATGCATCTTTCCCGAAGGATGCGTGTGCCGATGGAGCCTCGGCACACGGTTTCCCTGTTCATTCCTGCATCTTCAGAAAGGATGGACGATGGCAGGGTTGCGGATTTTCTGCTGATCGTGCAGGTCATCCGGATAGAGCGTCGAGCATCCACCCTGCTGGAGGTAATCCCGATCAAAACCTGCGGTGAGCCGAAAGTTTACGTAGTTATGAACGTCACGTTTTCTCCCTATGGCTCGTGGTGAACCTGCAATTTGAATTCACCGGGCTGTATGCTCGTGGGCGTTGATCCGTATCCTCAAAAGCAGGATGATTCTGTCAGCGGGGGGCGCAGGGGATGTCCCTCTTTGTGCGTCAGGATTTTTTACTCCTTTTGTTCACAGGTGACCGGATTGCTCAGCCGGTGGAGCGGAGGCCGCTGGCGATGGCGTTGACCGTCAGCAGCAGTTCGGGAAGCAAAGCGTCGGCTTCCTTCGAGCGATCCTCCCTTTTCAGCCCCCGCCAGCTTCTCAGAAGGTCGATCTGCAGGCGGTGGAGCATCCGCAGCCCTTCCTGCCGGACGCTGATGAAGCGGTAGACGTTGAAGAGCTTTTCTTCGAGGGGGCCTCCGTAGAGCAGTTCGAGCAGCTCCTTGGTTCTCTCGTACTCGTCCGCGATCATGCCGAGGATCCGTTCACGGATTGCCGGGTCGTCGACCAGCATGGCGTAGTCCCGCATGATTCCGGTGTCCACGGTTGCGATGCTTGTGGCCACATTGCTTGCTATGTAGTGCAGGGGAGCCCAGGAGAAATCCTTTCCCCGGATGACCTCGAACGCATCGGGGCAGATCGACCGGAGCCGGTCGAGAGCCGTGCCGAAACCGTACCAGCCGGATATGGCGAAGCGTGCCTGGTTCCAGCTGAAGACCCAGGGAATCGCCCGGAGGTCCTCCAGCCCCTGCTGGCCGTTACGCCGAGAGGGGCGGGAGCCGATGCGGCTCGACTCGATGATGTCGATCGGGGTTGCTTCCCGGAAGAAAGTGAGCAGGCCGTCCGAATCGATCAGCTGCCGGTAGGCGGCAAAGCTCTCTCCTGCAAGCAGGTCCATGGTCCCTTCGAGCGGTTTCGGTCCCGCACCGTTTTCGCGGTGGGTGAGCCGCGCTTCGGTCATGCCCGCAAGGAAAAGCTCGAGGTTGTAGGTGGCGCTGATCCTGTTGGCGTATTTCTGCGCGATGGTCTCGCCCTGCTCGGTCACGCGGAGTCCGGCGTCGAGCGACCCGTGAGGCTGCGCCCTCATGAACCGGTGGGTGGGACCCGCACCGCGGCTGATGCTTCCGCCCCGGCCGTGGAAGAAGAGGATGTCCACGCCATGCTTCCTTCCTGCGCCGATCAGCTTTTCCTCCGCCCGGTAGAGGTTCCAGAGGCTTGCGGCAATGCCCCCGTCCTTGTTGCTGTCGCTGTAGCCGATCATGACCTGCTGGACGGGCTTCTTCAGGCCGTTCGCCTGCCGGTGCCAGGCGATGCTCCGTTCGGCCAGCGGATGCTCGAGGAATCCGGCGAGGATGTCGGGGCTCCTTTCCAGGTCGTCGATGGTCTCGAACAGCGGCACGACCGGGATCATGCAGGCGTCGCCCTCGCCGAAGGGGGTCATCAGGCCGACCTCCCTGGCGAAGAGGTAGACCCCCAGCAGGTCGGACACGCTCCGCGTCATGCTGACGATCAGCGAACCGATGCCGCAGGGTCCATAATCCTTGATCTGGCTGACCAGCACGCGGTAACAGGCAAGAATGGCTTCCGCTTCCTGTCCGACCTTCATGTCCGGGTGGGTGAAAGGTCTCGGCGAGAGCAGCTCCCTTTCGAGGAAGCTGATCCGTTCCTGTTCGGTCCATCCCATGAAACCTGCGCCGTCCATGCCGGCAGCGGTCATGAGCTGCGAGAGGGCGAGGTCGTGAAAGCGGCTGTTCTGGCGGATGTCGAGTTTCGCAAGGTGGAAGCCGAAGGTCTCCACGATCCTGAAAACCGGAGCCACGTCGCCCTGCGCGACGGCTCCGGCGCCGATGGCTCCGAGGGATTCCCTGAGGAGGTTCATGTCCTCGAGCAGTTCCCGGTAGTGCCGGTAGCCTCCCTGTCGGGGCTGTCCGTCCGCCGCTCCGGTCATGCAGGTTTCACCGGGCAGGGCGGCGATCATCAGGTTGACGAACTGCCTCCAGGGCTCGTGACGGTTCCTGGCCAGAGCATCCGCCCCCCTTTCGCCGAGCTGCTGTGCGAGCTGCCCGATCCGTTCGGTGACGGCCGCCGTCGGGGACTGGAATCGTTCCGAAAGGCTCAGCTTCGATCCCAGGATGTTCAGGTGGCGGCCGGTCAGCTGCAGTGCGTAGTGCCGCAGGTCGACGAGAGTCTGTCGGGTCACCTCCGCGGTGACCAGCGGATGGCCGTCGCGGTCTCCACCCACCCAGCTGCCGAAACCCACCCGCGGCAGGTTGCGGGGATCATCTAGCGTTTCGGGGCTGAAGCCGGCGTCTTCCCATGCCTGAACCAGGCGTTTGTCGAGCATCGGCAGCACTTCGGGGAAGATGTTGAAGAGGTAGTGGATCACATTCTGCCGTTCGGCGCTGACCTCGGGTTTCTCGAAGAGGATCTCGCCTGTGCGCCACAGCCGCTCGAGCAGCACCTTGATCTCTCTGCGGATATCGTCCTGTTCGGCGGGGGTCCACATCCTGTTTTCCCGTTTCACCAGGAGCAGATAGAGTTCCCGGTGCTGTTCGAGCACGGTTCTGCGCTTCGCTTCGGTAGGGTGCGCGGTCAGGACCGGTTCGACGACGATATCAGGAAGTTCTGCGGCAATCCTCTTCTCATCGATTCCGTGTTTGCCCAGACGGCAGAATGTGTCCGCCCACAGGCCGGAGAGGGATGCAAGGCCGGCCCTTCCCTCGAGGGTCCTCCTGTACTGGGCGGAGGAGTTCTCCTCGGCCATGTTGAGCAGCTGGAAAGCGATCGAGTAAGCCTGGATCGCCCGTTCGGCGTTGGAGAGGGAGCCGATCGGCACCGCCTCGCCCTGCCAGGGGAGATGGCAGGCAAGCTCCTCCTCGCCGAGATCCTTCAGCATCTCCGTGAAGCAGTGCAGCAGGAACCCGAAGTCCTCCGTTGCCTTGTCGAAGTCGACGACACTCGTTGTTGAGGTGATCATGGCTGGTTCTTACCCTGTGGTTGCCGGTCTTTATGCAGAACATAACCAGACGGGGGAGAGTTGCAAAATTTCCCGCGGACGGAGTTTTTCCCCGAACGGCTGTCCTTTACGGTATCGAGTTTTTCAGCATTATTGTTTGCCGTCTATACGAATAATGCTTATCTTCCTTAATAATTCTTGTAAGCCGCTAACACCTAATCCATCACCTGTCATGGACAACAAGTCAAACGGTAAGCTTATTGCTCTGGCAATCGGCGGGGCTGTCATCATGGGGGCTTTGTTTTTTGGGGTATCGTTCCTGACCGGTTACCGGGTTCCGGCTGAGAACATCTCCCCGATTCTCACCCCGCTCCGGTCATTCATGGGGTGGTTTCTGCTGATTTTCTGCGCCTCTCTCATCATCATGGGACTGGGCAAGATGTCTTCTGCTATCAGCGACAAGTGGTTCCTCAGCTTTCCGCTGAGCATCTTCATCATCGTGATGGTCATGTTCTTCAGCCTCAGGGTTTACTGGGAGAAGGGCCGCACCACGACTCTTGACGGCAAGTACATCCGTACCGTTGAAGAACTCAACACATTCCTTGCAAAACCCGCTGAAGGGGGCAATGTGCCGAAAGCTCCCGCCGATTTCGACTTCGCTTCAGCAGAGGGACTTGTGAAAGGCCGCTGCAACAAGTGCCACACTCTTGATTCCGTTCAGGATGCGCTGAGGACGAAGTATAAGAAGACAGGCAAACTCGATATCGTCGTCAACCGCATGCAGGCTTATCCGAGTTCAAGCATTACTCCTGACGAAGCCAAGACCATCATGATCTGGCTGAACGAGAAGTACTGACCGGTTCGAAGGATTTTTGCCATACAGCGCCTCAGAGAACCCCTCTGAGGCGCTTTGTTTTTGTCAGGCAGTGGTGGAGCGGTACTCGACCGTGACGGATTCAGTAATGCCTCCCCTTGCCTTCCAGTCGGTTCTGACGGTCATGGTTCTCGGATGCAGCACCACCACCAGATCGTCCAGGATGCGGTTGGTCACGTTTTCATAGAAGATGCCTGCGTTGCGGAATTCAAGAAAATAGTATTTGAGGGATTTCAGTTCCAGACAGACCCTGTCGGGTACGTAGGTGATCGAGACGGCGCCGAAATCCGGCAGTCCGGTTTTCGGGCAGACGGACGTGAATTCGGGATTGACGATCTCGATGGTGTAGTCACGTTCGGGAAAGGTGTTGTCGAAGACTTCAAGAATCTCTTTTTTCATGATCGCTGAGTTATGATGGGTTGCACGTGTCGCATGTTTCCGGTGCAAGATAGAAAACGGACGCCGATTTTCATGAACGGAGCCGTGTCATGACCGGGGGGCGGTCCATGGTGACGTCGGGAAGGAGAGTCCGGTCCGGGCCGCCGGAACCGGCAGACAGGATCGAAGAGGAACTGCAGCGGCTTCATGACGAGCTCGGGGCCGAATACGATCTGCAGGAAACAACCTATTCCTTCGGCGGAAGCGAGTTCAGGTTTCTCAGCGTTCTCGACAGTTATGCCCTGCTCGACAGGATATCGCCAGAGGAGTTCGTCAAGGACGAACAGATGCCCTACTGGGCTGAAATCTGGCCGGCCTCGGTGACGCTGTCCCGGATCATCATGGAGGATCTCGATCTTTCGGGAAAATCGGTTATCGAGCTGGGAGCGGGGGTCGGCATGTCGAGCATCGCCGCTGCAAGCATGGGCGCGCAGGTGCTTGCAACCGATTATTCCGCGGAAGCGTTGAGATTTGTCGTGTACAATGCTCTCAGCAACGGGGTTGCCCTTGAAACCGGCAGCCTCGACTGGAGGATGGTGACGTGCAGGGAACGGTTCGATGTTCTTCTGGCGGCGGACGTTCTGTACGAGCGGGTGAACCTGCTTCCGATCGTGATGGCGATAGACAAGCTGCTCAAGCCGGGAGGTACGGCGTACGTGGCCGATCCGAGAAGGCGCCTTGCCGAGCAGTTCCTCGAGCTGATCGATGAAAACGGATTCGTGGTGGCTTCTTCGGAGACCTATGATCCTGTCGCTCCCCAGACCGTTGCCGTCACCATCTACAGACTTGAACGATCGGGGGATATCCAGTGAAGGACGATGCAACACCAGAGCTGCATTCCGTCAGTCGGAAATGGTCCTATACGACCGGGGACGGGGCTGTCATCTGGCAGCTCATGTTTCCTGAAACCGGACATGTTGTCGGTCAGAAGAGGGTTCCCGCAACCCGCAGGACCTCCTTCTTCTGTCTTTCTTCGGAGAGCGGACAGGTGCTGAGCGATGATTTCGTGCTTTTCAGCGGAACCGATCCGGACAGCCCGGCAGGCGACGGCTGGCTGGTGGGGTTTGAAACAACCCTTGGAGAGCTGGTCTACTGCCACGCCTACGCACCAGGAACACCCGAACACCGCGGGATATGGGCGGTCGATCTGCCCGGCAGGCAGATCGTCTGGCAGCGACCGGACATCGTGTTTGCAGCCAATCTTGGCACCTCCTTTCTCGCCTACCGGACATCGGTGTTCGCAGGTTTTCCCGAGCGCGACTATCTGCTTCTCGATCCGGTTACCGGCCGGGATCTCGAGCTGCTTGGCCGCGACCACGAGCGAGCCAACGTCATGCGCCTTGCGGCCGAGACGGAGGAGTCCAGGCAGGGGATCATTCTTCCCCGGCACGCCCCACCTCAGGATGACGGCTCCGGCCAGGCCTCGCCGGAGGAATCCATCATGCTCGGCGAGCTGAGGATCGACGCCGTGCACCGCAACTGTCCTCCGGCAGGATGGGAGTCCCGGATTTCCGTTTCCCTCGGAGAGCGTATGGTTTACGTGGATCTGATGGCAACCGGTGCCAGGCGGCTGCCGTTCAACAATTTTCTGATCAGGGATTTTTCCCTGTATTACATCAAAGGCAATGACGAACTGATCTGCGTCAACATCCTATGAAACAGACCCGTCCGCCGCATTCCGGAACCCTCGATCCAGGCAGCTGTCCCGATCTGCCGGACTTCCTGTCATACCTGCAGTCGGGAAGACACGTTTCTTCCCACACGATTACCGCGTACCGGACCGACCTTGTGCAGTTTTTCACCTTCCTGAAGGAGCATCTCGAACTCGAAGATTTTTCGGGATTCGATGCCGGGAAGGTGGCCGTCGTGGACGTCAGGCTTTTCATGGGCCACCTGCTCGACCGCGGTATCCAGCCCAGGTCGATTGCACGGAAGCTCGCTGCCGTGAAGAGTTATTACCGGTATCTGCTCGAAACGGACAGGATCGGGAAATCCCCTCTTTCCCTGGTCATGACTCCGAGAATGAAGAGGAATGTCCCTGATTTTCTCAGTGAGGAGCAGATGGATCGGCTGCTTTCCGGGTCTCCGGATGAAGGCGGACAGAACGCTGCCGGCAGCGGACAATCCGCCGGCGAAGCAGCGGCATGGTTCGAAGCGGTGCGGGACAGGTCGATCCTCGAGGTGCTTTACGGCTGCGGTTTGCGGTTGTCTGAACTCACGACGCTCGGGTTCGCCGATGTCAGTCTCGACCAGGGGTTCCTGAAGATAACCGGAAAGGGACGAAAGCAGCGGATCGTGCCGCTCGGGAAACCTGCCGCGGCAGCTCTCAAAAAGTATTTTGAAGTCAGACGAAACTTCTTTAGAATAACTGGTGAGGGGGCTGATGACTCGTCGAAGGTGTTCGTAACCAAAAGAGGCAAACAGCTTTATCCCATGCAAGTCCAGAGGATGACCAGAAAGTATCTCTCGTCGGTAACCGAGTCAGAAAAGAAAAATCCCCATCTTCTCCGTCACAGTTTTGCAACTCACATGCTGAACAGCGGCGCTGACCTGAAAAGCGTCAGCGAAATGCTGGGCCACAGCAGCCTGACAACCACAGAACTTTATACGCACGTTACCTTTACCAGGCTCAAGGAGGTCTATCAAAAAGCACATCCCAAAGCATGATGCGCCCGGGAGTCCTGCCGGGAAGGGTTCTGAGTCGTTCTTTGCACGTTTTCAATTCTTTCAATGGAGGTATGTATGACAAAATCCGTCATGAACGATACGGTTACCGTCAAGGTGACCCTTCGTCATTCCAGTAATCACGGCAGCATAGAAAGCTATGCGCGGGATGCTGTACAGGTGCTTTCCAAATATTATCCCGGGCCGATCAGTTGCCATATCATTCTCGATCATCAGAAAAATGATTTTGAAAAGAACAAGATTGCCGAGATAACCGCCCATGTACCGCAGAACGACCTGGTTGCGAAGGAAGCAGGCCAGAATTACGAGCAGGCTATCGACAGCTGTATCGATTCGCTTTCCAGGCAACTGAAGAAACACAAGGATAAGATGCGCAGTGTCTGACAGACGGATGTGCAGCATGAACAGGGCCGGCAAGTCGGCCCTGTTCATGTCTCGTCCACTGTTCTTTCAACCATCACGGAAGTCCGATCATGCATTTCGACCAGAAAGGATTGAAGAAGAGATCGATCACTGTCGCCTATTTTTTCGAGCACATAGGGCAGAAATTCGATATCAAACTGCGCCGCCTGAACAAGGTCGACGAACAGAAGCGTCGGATTTTCGAACGTGATCTCCATCGTCCGGGGCTTGCCATTGCCGGATTCACCAATCTTTTCACCTACAAGAGAGTCCAGATTCTCGGCAACACCGAGACGAGGTTTCTCAATCACCTGAGCGAAGAGGAGCGCATGAGGGCGTTCGGCAACTTCGTCAAGTTCAGGATTCCCTGCATTATTCTCACGAGTAGCAACAAAATCCAGCCCGAGCTGCTCGATATGGCGACGAAATCGGGGATTCCGGTTTTCGTCACCAGGCACTCGTCGACCAAGGCCCTTTACCTGATTTCGGATTTTCTGGACGAGGAGTTCTCCGTGTTTTGGCAGTTCCACGGCTCGATGGTCGATGTCTACGGCGTCGGGGTGCTGCTGACCGGAAAGAGCGGTCTCGGCAAGTCGGAGATTGCTCTCGACCTGATCGAACGGGGGCACGGTCTTGTTGCAGACGATGTCGTTGTTCTGTCGAGAAGGGGAGAAACCAACGTTCTGGTCGCGAAACGGAACAACATCATCGATCATTTCATGGAAATCCGCGGTCTCGGCGTTGTCGATGTCAAGGCCACGTTCGGCATCAGGGCCATTCGCGACAAGAAAGTCATCCAGGTCGTTGTGGAACTGCTCGAGTGGAGCAAGGAGGCGGAATATGAACGGCTGGGCCTCGATTCGAAAACCGTCAAGATTCTCGGTGTTGATGTGCCTCTCGTGCAGCTTCCCATCTTCCCCGGCAAGAATATTACGGTCATCATCGAGGTGGTCGCGCTGAATTTCCTTCTGAAACGGTACTCAGGGTATGTTGCTGCGGAAGCGCTGACCGAACGCATAAGGAACGTGATCGAGAGTGAAAAACCGCATGAACATCGTCTCAAGAAAAGTCTTGATCATCACGCCGATGACATTGAATAGCTTTCGCAGGCAGTGCTGCATGGCAGCCGTGTGTCTTGCGGTTCTCTTCTCCGCCTCATGCACGAAACCGGCAAAAAAACCGGGCAGCGGTCCGGCAATGTCCGGAAAAGCGATGGATTCGACACTCGTGATCGCCATTCTGGGCGATGCGGACTACCTCAATCCGGTCATCGGCTCGTCGGTCACATCAAGCAACATTTTCGGACTGATCTATCCCTCGCTGCTCCAGGCCGAGTTCGATACGACCACGGGATTGCTGAACTACATCGCCCTTCAGAAGAAACTCAGGGAGACCGGAGCGGTGGCCGGAAGGAAATCTCCCGGGGCCGCCCTGGCCAGGACCTGGACAATGGCTCCCGACAGTCGCTCGATAACCTACATTCTCCGCAGCGATGCACGATGGGATGACGGCAGGCCGATTGTGTCCCGCGACTTCAAGTTCTCCTATACCCTCTACGGGAATCAGAAGATAGCCAGTCCCCGCCAGCAGTATCTTGCCGAACTTGTCGGTGCGGACAGGGGCGCCGTCGATTTCGACCGCGCGATAGAGACCCCTGACGACACCACCCTGGTGTTCAGGTTCTTCAAACCGGTTCCGGAACATCTTGCCCTGTTTCATACCTCGCTGACGCCTTTGCCCGAACATCTCTGGAAGGGGGTGAAGCCTGAGGATTTCCGTCAGTCGAAACTGACGATGCAACCTCTCGGCGCAGGGCCCTACAGACTCAAGACCTGGAACAAGCAGCAGGAGCTCCTGCTGTCGTCAAACAGGGCCTGCAACCTGCCGAAACCCGGCACGATTCCCAGAATCCTTTACCGCATCGTACCGGATTATACGGTCCGTCTCACACAGCTGCAGACAGGGGCGGTCGATGTGGTGGAGAATGTCAAGCCGGAAGATTTCGGGGGGCTCCGGCGTGCGAACCCTGCCATCGAGATCAAAACGGTCGGTCTCAGGGTATACGATTATGTGGGGTGGTCCAATATTGATCAGGAATACTATCACAAGGCAGGCCGTATCCGGCCCCATCCGGTTTTCGGCTCTCCCGGCGTCCGTCTTGCCCTTACGCATGCCATCGACAGGGAGGGAATCATCGAAGGCTATCTCGGCAAGTACGGCGTCATCTGCAACACCGACATCTCGCCCTCCCTGAAGTGGGCGTTCGATGCGAGCATGAAGCCCCATGCCTACGATCCGGTGCTTGCGGTCAGGCTGCTGGAGAGGGAGGGCTGGCTGCCCGGCCCTGACGGAATCAGGCAGAAAAACGGCAGGAAATTCAGTTTTACGCTCTATTCCAATGCAGGCAATGCCCGGAGAAATTACGCATGCGTGATCATCCAGCAGAACCTGAAGGAGATCGGCATCGACTGCCGGATCGAGGTGCAGGAGTCGAACGTGTTCTTCGAGAATCTGCAGCAGCGGAAGCTCGATGCCTGGATGGCCGGCTGGTCCATCGGTCTTGAGATCGATCCGCTTGACGGCTGGGGCTCCGATCTTGAAAAAAGCAGGTTCAATTTCACCGGTTACAGGAATCCGAGGATCGATCAGCTGTGCGAGCTTGCAAAACAGAAGATGAGGCCTGAGGATGCCCGTTCCTACTGGAAGGAATATCAGGAAATCCTGCACAGGGATCAGCCGACCACGTTCCTCTACTGGATAAAGGAAACACAGGGCTTCAACAAACGGATCGAGGGAGAGGAGCTCAACATATCAGGCACCTTCTACAATGTCGATGACTGGACCCTGAGAACTCCAGCAACCCTCATGCCATGAAGGCTATGCTTGCATTTGTCCTGAGACGGCTTCTTGTGGCCGTTCCGCTGATCTTCGGGGTTCTGACCCTGACCTTCTTCATCATCCGGCTTGCGCCCGGCGATCCTGCAGCGTTCTTCATCCAGCCCGGCATCAGCCCGAACGTTGCGGAACAGATCCGTCAGCAGTACGGCCTGAATGATCCTCTGCCCGTCCAGTATGTCAAATGGCTCGGCAATGTGCTTCAGGGGGATTTCGGCCGCAGTTTCAGCAGAGCCCAGCAGCCCGTGTTCGATGTCATAGCCGAGGCACTTCCCGTTACCGTGACCATAGCGGGACTGACGCTTCTTGCCAATTTCCTGTTCGGTATCATCATCGGCGTCATTTCTGCCGTCCGGCAGAACAGCCTCCTTGACAGGGCGCTGACGGTAACCGCCCTGTTTTTCTACTCCATGCCCGAGTTCTGGTTCGCCCTGATGATGATCATCCTTTTTGCCCTCAGGTTTCCGATCTTTCCCGCTTCCGGTCTCAATGAGGTCGGTGCCGAAAGCTATGGCCCGTTCTGGTTCACGGTTGACAGGATCTGGCATCTCGTCCTTCCGGTGACCGTGCTCAGCATCAACGGTGCGGCAGGGATCGCAAGGTACGTCAGGGGAAGCATGCTCGAGGTGATCCGGCAGGATTATATCCGCACGGCCAGAGCCAAGGGACTTTCCGAAAAGGCCGTGATTCTCAAGCACGCACTTCGCAACGCGCTGCTTCCGGTGGTTACCCTGATGGGGAGCTCGCTTCCGTTCATTTTCAGCGGCGCCCTGTTCATCGAGGTGATCTTTGCTTTTCCAGGAATGGGACGTGTCACGGTGGAGGCGATTTTTGCCAGGGATTATCCGCTGATCATAGCCAACACCTTTATTTCAGGAAGCCTGATCGTGCTCGGCAATCTTCTTGCGGATGTCTTCTATGCCATCGTGGATCCGAGAATCAGGCTCTGACAGCACGGTGCGAACCCTAATCAAGGTCTATCAGTGAGGATTGAACTGTTGAATGCCATCTCCGACCCTGCCGAGGTCCGGTTTGAAGAGCAGATAAGACCCCAGAACATGCTGGAGTTCGCCGGACAGAAAAAGCTGATCGACAATCTGACGGTATTCATTGCAGCTGCGCGGAAACGGGGGGACGCTCTCGACCATGTCCTCCTGTCGGGTCCGCCCGGTCTCGGAAAGACCACGCTTGCCCATATCATCGCCGCTGAAATGGGCGGCACCATCAAGATTACCTCAGGACCGCTGATCGACAAGCCGGGGAATCTTGCCGGTCTTCTGACCAGCATGAAAAAAGGGGATATCCTGTTTATCGATGAAATACACCGGCTGAACGCCTCGGTCGAAGAGTACCTCTACTCGGCCATGGAGGATTTCCGCATCGACATCCTGCTCGACAGCGGTCCGTCAGCCCGCGCCGTGCAGCTGAAGCTCGAACCGTTCACCCTTGTCGGCGCGACGACCAGGGCAGGTCTTCTGACCGCTCCTCTCAGGGCGCGTTTCGGTATCAACGGCCGGCTTGACTATTACACTCCGGAACTGCTGCACTCCATTGTCATCAGAAGCGCAGAGATCCTTAAAATCGGCATCGACGACGATGCCGCCCTTGAAATCGCCGGCAGGTCGCGGGGAACCCCCCGGATTGCGAACAGGCTTCTGAAGAGGGCCCGCGACTTCACCCAGGTGGCCAATGAAACGGTCATTACCCGTCTTATTGCCGGAAAAACACTCGATTCGCTTGAAATCGACGAAGCTGGACTGGATGACATGGACAAGAAGATCATGCAGACTATCGTCAGGAAATTCGACGGCGGTCCGGTCGGCATCGCTTCACTCGCGGTTTCGGTGGGAGAGGAGCAGGACACCATCGAAGAGGTGTACGAACCCTTCCTGATCCAGGCCGGCTACCTTGCAAGAACTCCGCGGGGCCGTGTGGCTACACGGCTTGCCGTGAACAAGTTTTCTTCAGGCAGCCGCGTCGGAGAAGGTCCCCTGTTCGGTGGAGCCGGTCATGCGACATAGCTTTCACGTCAGTTCGGGTGCAGGAAGTGGGGCACGGGTTGTCCGGGCTGGCATGTTCCCGCTCCTGGTTCTCCTTTTCCTGCTGGCTGCAGGAACCGTTACCGCCCATACTGCGGCCGGAAAACAGCCCGCTCCTGCACTTTCCCCTGCATCGCGGTCTGAAAATGACATGCAGCAGTATGTCCGGGGCAATTTTCTCGCCCTGAAAGGCGACTACTGGGGGGCCATCGATCATTTCCGCAGGATCGCTGAACGTCAGCCGGAAAATGGTGCGGTCCGGTACTCGCTTTCAAAAGCCTTCTTCAATCTTGCGGTTCTCGACTCGGCTCGTCTTTACGGAGAGCATGCCGTCAGGCTCGAACCGGACAACCTGCACTACATCAGGTACCTTGCCGGCCTCGCCCATGAAATGCAGGACTACGAACGGGCGGCACTTCTCTATGGACAGGCTGCTGCTCGGGACTCCCTGCATACCGAAAACCTGTTCTATCAGGCGCTTGAATACCTTGCTGCAAGGATGCCTGAAAAGGCGCTTTCCGCTTTCCAGCAGATTCTTGTGCGTGATCCCCGAAACGAGACGACCCTCTCACAGGTGCTCCTGCTCGAGATAAAGCTCAAGCATTACAAGGATGCTATCGGAACCCTGCATCAGCTGCTCGGCAGGGCAGAAGGCCAGGACAAACTGCAGCTGACCCTCGGTGAGCTCTATGTGCAGACCGGCCAGACCGAGCAGGCTGTCTCGACATACAGGTCGCTGCTTTCCGTCAATCCCCGCTTTGTTCCTGCCTGGATCGCTCTTTTCGAGGTCCATGTGCAATCGGGCAGACAGGAGGATTTCCTGCGTGAACTTCAGGCCTTCTATGAGAGCAACCCCGGTGATCCCGACACCAAGATCGACCTGACAAGGCTTTTTCTGATCCGTTCTGAGAAAGAGGGCATCTACGTCGAACCGGCGTTACGGATGCTTGAGGAAATCACCCGGAGATATCCGGGAGACAGCCGGATGTTCGTGCTGAAAGGGCAGTACGATATGCGGCGGAAGCACCAGGAGCAGGCTGTATCGAGCTTCCGGAAGGCAATCTCCATCGATCCCCGCAATGTTACGGCGTGGGAAGAACTGGTCATGGCGTATCTCGATATGAAAAGGAATCGCGAGGCATTTGCCGCGCTCGGTAAGGCAAGGAAAACGATTCCGCAGCAGGCATTCAGGCTGAGGGTGCTTGAGGGGTATGCGCTCTTTCAGACAGGTGCGGCACGAAAAGCCGCCGCCGTGCTCGAGAAAACCGTCAGGACCAGGAATGCCGGCGATACTCAGGAACTGCTCATCCAGGCAAACACCACCCTTGCACTCGCCTACGATGCCATGGGGTTGCCCGTGAAGAGCCGCAGGGCATACGAGAAGGTTCTTGAGATTGATCCCCATAACTCGATGGCCATGAACAACCTTGCCTACCTGCTTGCCGAGAGGAATATACTGCTCAGGAAGGCACTGAAGCTTGCCTCCGATGCCGTCACTCTTGAGCCCGACAACGGCGTGTATCTTGACACGCTGGGCTGGGTCCATTTCAGGCTCGGACAGTTCGAGAAGGCAAGGGAACTGATTGAGAAGGCTCTTGCCGCAGGACTCGATGAACGGGAGGTCTACCTGCATCTCGGCAAGGTGTACGAAAAGCTCGGGAATACCGTCAAGGCAGGGGAGTATTTCAGGAAAGCCTTTCGCGCAAAGCCGGGAAAGTAGTCTGTACCCTGCGCGGTACTCCGTCAGGCGGCTGATCCGGAGTGCGCTCGTTGGTTTAGCACAAAACGGCGGAGTCACAGGCTCCGCCGTTTTCGTTGTCAATTGTTCAGCAGCCGGAAGCGAACTTCCTCCTACTTGCTGCCGTCAAACGGCCTCGCGGCAAGGTATTCGTAGTAGGACCATCTCGCGTCGACCTCTTTCTGGATGGCAGTGTAATACTGCACTGCAAGATCCGGATGGCTTTTCTTGAGCATCCTGAAACGGTTTTCCATGTTCAGGAACTGTTCAACAGGGATCTTCGGCTTTTTGGAATCCAGTGTCAGCGGATTCTTTCCTTCCTTCATCCTGTCAGGATTGAAACGGTACAGAATCCAGTGCCCTGAATCGACGGCTGCTTTCTGGTTGTCGAGGGCCGTCGACATCGTGATGCCGTGCGCGATACAGTGCGAGTAGGCGATTATGATGGAAGGGCCTTCGTAAGCCTCCGCCTCGAGAAACGCCTTCAGGGTCTGTTCATCGCGTGCTCCGAAGGCGACACTTGCCACGTAGGCGTTGCCGTAGGTCATTGAAATCAGTCCGAGGTCCTTCTTGGTCAGAGAACGTCCGGCTGCGGCAAACTTTGCGACTGCCGCTTTCGGAGTGGCCTTCGATGCCTGGCCTCCGGTGTTCGAGTAAACTTCGGTGTCGAGCACCAGAAGGTTGATGTTCTTCGATGACGCAGTGACGTGATCGACTCCGCCGTAGCCGATGTCATAAGCCCATCCGTCACCGCCGACTCCCCAGACGCTTTTCTTGACCAGCATGTCGGCAACTGCCAGGAGGTTTTTTGCGTCGGCGGAGGTCAGGTGGCGGAGTTTTTCCTTCAGGACGGCAACGCGCTGACGCTGTTCGAAGATCTCGGGTTCGGAAGTCTGCTTCGCCTCAAGAATTTCACCGGCAAGAGTGTCACCTATCTCAGCCGCGACTCTCTGGAGCAGCTCGCGTGCGAATTCCCGCTGTTTGTCGATCGATATCCTGAATCCAAGGGCGAATTCTGCCGTATCCTCGAAGAGCGAGTTCGACCAGGTAGGGCCGAGCCCCTGCGAGTTCGCGCAATAGGGCGTGGTCGGCAGGTTGCCCCCGTAGATCGAAGAGCATCCCGTTGCATTGCCGATGACAAGACGGTCGCCGAAAAGCTGCGTCATCAGCTTGATATACGGCGTTTCGCCGCATCCCGAACAGGCTCCCGAAAACTCGAAGAGAGGCTGCTGCAGCTGCTGCTCCTTGATGATTCTCGGATTGATCTTTGTCCTGTCGAATTCCGGAATGTTGATGAAATAGTTCCAGTTGTCAACCTCTGCCTCCCGGAGCGATGCCTGCTCGTGCATGTTGAGTGCCTTGCGGTCGGGATTGTTCTTGTCCCTTGCCGGGCAGACATGAGCGCAGATTTCGCATCCCGTGCAGTCCTCGGGAGCAACCTGGATGGTGTATTTCATCCCGCTCCAGCTCTGGGCTTTCGCATCGGTATTCTTGAAGGTGCGCGGTGCATTGCCGAGGTACTCCGGATCGTAGACTTTCGCCCGGATTGCCGCATGAGGGCAGACCATCGAGCATTTGCCGCACTCGATGCACAGATCGGGTTCCCAGACCGGGATATCCTGGGCAAGGTTGCGTTTTTCGAATCTTGAGGTGCCTGTCGGATAGGTGCCGTCGAGCGGAAGATCGCTGACCGGGACCTCGTCGCCCTCTCCGGCAATGATCCGGGCAAGGACGTTGCAGACGAAATCGGGCGCTTCACCCACAATCGGGGCGCGGAGCTCTTTCTCGCTGTCGGCCACCGAGCCGATGGCAACATTGCGCAGGTTGGCAAGCGTATTGTCAACGGCCTGGATGTTCATCCTGACGACCTCATCGCCCTTCTTGCCATAGGTTTCACGGATCGAGTCCTTGATTTTTTCTATAGCTTCCTCGCGGGGCAATACCCCCGATATGGCAAAGAAGCACGCCTGCATGATGGTGTTGATGCGCTGGCCCATGCCGTTTTCCTGCGCGACCTTGTACGCGTCGATCGTGTACAGCCTCGCCTGTTTTCTGATCAGATGCTCCTGGACGTTTCTCGGCAGATGGTCCCATACCTCCCCGGCAGTGTAATGGGAATTGATCAGGAGGGTTCCTCCGGTCTTGAGATTCCTGACCAGATCGATCATTTCAAGAAACACCCAGTGATGGCAGCCGATGAACTGCGCTTCCGTGATCAGGTAGGTCGACCGGATCGGTTTCGGTCCGAACCTGAGATGGGAAACGGTGATGGAACCTGCCTTCTTGGAGTCATACACGAAATAACCCTGCGCGTAGTTTTGCGTATTTTCACCGATGATCTTGATGGAGTTCTTGTTCGCGCCGACCGTGCCGTCCGAACCGAGGCCATAGAAAAGAGCCCTGAAAACCTCTTCGGGTTCAATGGAAAAATGGCGGTCGAAGTCGAGGCTCGAATGGGTGACATCGTCCCTGATGCCGACCGTAAAATTGTTCCTTGGTTCACCGCCGGACATGTTGTCCAAGATGGACTTGACCATTGCAGGCGTGAATTCCTTTGACGACAGTCCGTACCGTCCGCCGACGACTTTCGGCATGGAGCTGATCCTTCCGTTCCGGAACGCTTCGCTGACTGCGTTCACGACATCGAGGTAGAGCGGTTCCCCCGCACTTCCCGGTTCCTTGACACGGTCAAGGACGGAAATGCTCCGGACGGTTGCCGGCAGTGAACCGGTGAAAGCGTCAATGTTGAACGGTCTGTAAAGGCGTACCTTGACGAGCCCGACCTTTTCTCCCTGCCGGTTCAGATGTTCGACTGTCTCGAGAGCGGTCTCCGCTCCGGAGCCCATCATGACGATGACCCGTTCAGCATCGGGTGCTCCGTAATACTGGAAGATGCGGTATGAGCGCCCGGTAATCGCCGCAAACCGGTCCATTGCTGCCTGCGTTATCCCCGGACAGGCGTTGTAGAAGCGGTTGACGGTTTCCCGGCCCTGGAAATAGATGTCCGCATTCTGCGATGTGCCACGGATGATGGGTGCGTCGGGCGACATGCGGCGCATCCTGTGTGCGATGACAAGGTCGTCGTCGATCATGGCGCGGATGTCCTCGACAGAAAGGACCTCGATTTTCGACACTTCGTGGGAGGTTCTGAAGCCGTCGAAGAAATGAAGAAAAGGTATTCTTGATTCGAGGGTTGCTGCCTGGGCAATGAGGGCCATGTCCATGACTTCCTGGACCGAGCATGAGGCAAGCAGGGCGAACCCCGTTCCCCTGACCGACATGACATCTCCGTGATCACCGAATATCGAGAGTGCCTGGGCTGCAAGAGACCTTGCGGAAACATGGATGACACAGGGGCTGAGCTCGCCGGCGATCTTGTACATGTTCGGAATCATCAGCAGCAAACCCTGTGCGGCAGTGAAGGTCGTTGTCAGGGCACCTGTCTGCAGCGCGCCGTGGACTGCCGCCGCCGCACCAGCCTCACTCTGCATCTCGTCAACCAGAGGAACGCTTCCCCAGATATTTCTTACTCCCGCCGCAGACCATGCGTCTGAATACTCTCCCATGGGAGAGGCCGGCGTAATCGGGTAAATGGAAATGACCTCATTGGTCTGATAGGCGACATGAGCGAGAGCTTCATTACCCTCCATTGTCTTGAATGTCCGGGTCATACGGCAGTAGCTGGATTATGAATGATTGACAGGAATGCGAAAACCTCGATACGTAAACCACGAAGGTAATGGAAAAGTTACAATCGCAGAAAAAGTAAGTTTCGAGAGTGACTTTAAAGATAGAAAAAAAACTTATAACTTCAATCCTGAATACGTTATTGCCATGCCGGAGCCGGCTGGCTGAAAACCCTCATGAATAAAGCGTTTCATGGATGGAAACGACAGAGAAGGCAGTGCCGTCGGCATGACGGAGCAGAGCAGGGACCAAGTCGTCTACGGCAGGAATGCCGTTACCGAACTGCTGCAGTCGAGCCCTGACAGGATCGAGAAAATCTACCTCCAGTTCAATACCTCCCACAGCAAGCTCAAGGAAATCGTCATAACCGCCAGAAGGCTCCGGATTCCCTGCGGCAAGGCCAGGCTGGAAAAACTTTCCCTGATTGCAGGAACGACGAAGCACCAGGGGGTTTGTGCCCTGATCAGTTCCGTCCGTTTCTACGGTCTCGACGAGGTGCTGCAGGCTCCCAGGAACAGCGCGCCCCTTCTGGTGATACTGCAGGGCCTCGAGGACCCTCACAATGTCGGCGCCATCATCAGGACCGCCGAGGCTGCGGGCGTCGATGCCGTCGTGCTTGTCGAGGGGAAAGGGGTTCCCGTGAATGCTGCGGTGCACAAGGCTTCCGCCGGTGCTCTCGCTCACATGCGGGTGTGCAAGGTGAAAAGCCTCGTCAAGTGTCTCGATCTTCTCCGTGACCGCGGATTCACGGTCGTTGCGGCCGATATGCTTGCCGAGAGGAATCATACCGACATCGACTGGAAAGTAGCGACAGCCGTGGTTCTCGGTGCCGAAGGAAAGGGGATCGGGCCGGAGGTGAAAAAACGGTGTGACTCGCTGGTCCGGATTCCGATGGCCGGCTGTGTCGAATCGCTCAACGTGAGCGTTGCCGCCGGTGTTCTCCTCTATGAGGCCATGAGGCAGCGGCTGGCATAATCGCGTTTTGTCTCAGCCGAAAAAGTATTACCTTATATTTCTATCCTGAAACCGTAACCATCAACCATCTAAACGCTCCCACGACATGAATTTCCCTGAAGATCTCCGCTATACCAAGGACCATGAATGGATCAGACTCCTTGCAGACGGCAGTACGGCAGTGGTGGGTATTACCGATTTTGCGCAGACCGAACTCGGCGACATCGTTTTTGTGGAAACAAAACCGGTAGGGACGAAGATCCGAGAACACGAGGTGTTCGGGACTGTCGAGGCTGTCAAGACGGTTGCCGATCTCTATGCCCCTGCAGGCGGTGAGATCATCGCGGTGAACGGAGCTCTCGACAGTGCGGAAGTCGTCAACCGCAGTCCGTATGAAGAGGGATGGGTCATCAGGATGAAGGTCGACAACCCCTCTTCGGTCGATGCGCTGCTGACAGCAGATGCCTACCGTCAGCTGATCGGCGAGTAACCGGATTTTCCAACCGTTTTCTTCTGAACATCCATGCCTTTCATTGTCAATACGGACCAGGACAGAGCGGCAATGCTCGATCGGATCGGAGCAGGTTCATTCGAGGAACTGCTTGCCGACATTCCCGAAGAGATTCGACTTCACAGGATGCTCGATCTTTTCCCGTCGCTGGGAGAGCCCGAAGTGCGCCGCCTGCTTGAAAACCTTTCCATGCAGAACAGGAGCACTGCCGATTACGTCAGTTTTCTCGGCGCAGGTTCCTATGATCATTTCATCCCGGCTGCTATCAGGACGATAACGTCGAGGAGCGAGTTCTACACCGCTTATACTCCCTATCAGGCCGAGGTGTCACAGGGGACTCTGCAGGCCATTTACGAGTACCAGAGCCTCATGTGCAGACTCTACGGCATGGATGTCGCAAATGCTTCCATGTATGACGGCGCCACTGCGCTCGGCGAAGCGGCCCTGATGGCCATGAGCATCACCGGGCGGAGCAGTGTTGTGGTTGCAGGCAAGCTGCATCCCTCCAGCCACCATGTCCTGAAGACCTACCTGGAAGCCGGCGGCCGGAGATCGATTGTGCAGAACACGATCGAGGACGGTACGGGGAGTCTCGATGCCCTCAATTCGCTGGTTTCTTCTGAAACAGCCGCCGTTATCGTGCAGCAGCCGAATTTTTACGGGTGCCTTGAGGATGTCGAACAGATCGGTGAGACCGCCCGGAAGCACGGAGCGCTTTTCATCGTTTCGGCCGATCCGCTTTCACTCGGTTTGCTCGAAGCGCCGGGGAACTACGGTGCCGATATCGCCGTCGGAGAGGGACAGCCGCTCGGGAGCGCACAGAGTTTCGGCGGCCCCTATCTCGGCATCTTTGCCGTACGGCAGCAGTATGTCAGGAAAATACCCGGCCGGCTTGTCGGCATGACAAAAGACCGCGACGGCAAGGACGGGTTCATCCTCACGCTTCAGACCAGGGAGCAGCACATCCGCCGCGAGAAAGCGACCTCGAACATCTGCACCAACCAGGCGCTGAATGCCCTGCAGGCAGCGGTCTATCTTTCCCTTCTCGGCAGGGAAGGTATCCGTGAGGTTGCCGTGCAATCGGCGGGGAAGGCACACTATCTTGCCGGGAAGATCGCAGCCTTGCCGGGCTATGCCCTGAAATTCAGCCGCCCCTTCTTCCGTGAATTCGTGCTTCAGACTCCTGTTCCGCCGCCTGCAGTCATCGACCGCCTGCTGGAGAAAAAGATGTTTGCCGGACACGACCTTGCTCCGTATGGCGATGAGGGATTGCTTGTGGCGGTCACCGAGAAGCGGACGAGGAGCGAGCTCGACATGTTTGCCGAAAACCTGGGAGCTCTCAGATAAGCCCCAGGTTCTTCAGCTCGGTTCTCAGAATCGATTTGTTCTCTTCCGCCATCGGGACCAGCGGCAGGCGGTAGACCTCTTCTATCATGCCCATTTCAGCAAGGCTGTATTTGACTGGCACCGGATTGCTTTCTATGAAGTTGAGCTTGAACAGTCTGCGATAGGTCCTGTTGATTCTCCTTGCCTCGTCGAGGTTTCCGGCCCTCATGGCATCAACAAGCTGCCTGACTGCAGCAGGTATCTGGTTTGCTGCAACGGAAATCACGCCATCGCCTCCCAGCGCCATGAACGGAAGGATCAGCATGTCTTCACCGGTAAGGACCGAAAACCGTTCAGGCCTTCGATCGAGCAGCTCCATGATCTGATCCATGTTGTCCGAGGCCTCCTTGACGGCGAGAATGTTTTCGAAGTCGCTGGCCAGCCTGATGATGGTGTCAGCACTGACGTTGCTTCCTGTTCTGCCGGGCACGTTGTAGATGATGACGGGAATCGAGACGGCCTGGGCTATATGCCGGTAATGCTGGTAGAAGCCTGCCTGGGAAGGCTTGTTGTAATAAGGGGCGACTGACAGGATTGCCTCGGCTCCAGCTGCTTCGGCGTTTCTTGCAAGTTCCACGGCGTGGTCGGTGGCGTTTGTGCCGGCACCGGCGGCAACCATCATGGAAGAGCCGGCTTCGTCCCTGACGAGCCTGATGATCTCCGACTGTTCGGCAGTAGACAGTGTGGGCGATTCGCCGGTCGTGCCGCAAGGAATGATGATATCGGTTCCGGCCTTTCGGTGGAACTGTACCAGCCGGCGGAGCGAGTCGCTGTCGACCGATCCGTCCCTGCGGAACGGCGTGACCAGTGCGACGGCTGAACCTGAAAGACGTCTGTTGGACATGGATATACGCTATGATGCTGTTGGTCGGCCTTTACGGTACGGAGCATTTCGCCATGGCGGAGACGCCGTGCACCGTGACAAGCCGGAATTCGATTATGCTAAGGTAGTCAATGGTGCTGAGAATTGAAAACTCCCGGAACGGGCTTTTTTGCGCCGGAAGGGTTTCCGTCGGTCCTGAAGATGCAGGCATGCACTTCAGGAAAAAGGATATCAACCCTTCCTTCTCGCGAAGCCCCCTAAAGATCGAGGGGGTTATCGATGATTTCAAACGACAGGCTGTCATGCTGGTCGTGAAAGCTGATCCGGATGTACCGGAGGTTCTCCCTGAGGAAGATGTCCGCACCTTTTTCAGCAGAATGCAAAATGATATGCCCCTTCTGATTACCGAGTTCCTTGCCGAGGTTGTTCCATTTCCTGAAGACGAGATTCGTATAGGTTTCACCTTCCCTGATTGCGATCTCGCCGGTGTCGCAGAGATCGACAATGAGTTCGGGTGCCGAGACGAACGACATCTCCTTGCCGATCCAGATGCTGATCAGTTCGCAGTGGAAGGGAAGGAAGACAGAGTTTTTTATGACATGCCCCCGGATGTCCTTTCTGATGGCCTCGACGAAACTTCTCATGGTTTCCCCTTTTTCGTTGGTCGGAACGTTATCCGTGATAGAACACAAGCCAGAGCAGGTAGAAGAGAGGAAGCAGGAACGGCATGGAATATCTGTAGACGTACTGCAAAAAGTCCGGCACCTCGGCTTCTGCCTGGGCAGCGATGTTCTTGATCATGAAGTTCGGTGCATTTCCGATGTAGGTCATGGCTCCGAAAAAAACGGAGGCCAGGGAGATGGCCATCAGGTAGACGTCGGACGTGACATCTCCCGGAACAGGAGACGGCGTGCCGTCGGCAAAAAGCCTGATATCTGCGGGGGTGCCGATATCGAGACCGAACTTCCCTGTCGCTCCGGCAAGAAAGTTGAGGTATGTCGGAGCATTGTCGAGAACACTTGACAGGAACCCTGTCATCCAGTAGAATCGCGACACGGAAAATTCTGCGGCATGTGTTGCCACATAAAGGCCGATAAGCTCGAGGGTGGGAATCATGGTTGCAAAGATGCCGAAAAAGAGGAATGCGACCTCCCGTACCGGTTCGAAATTGAACTCGTTTCCCCTGAGCGCTTCGTGATCGGACGTTCTGTAGGCGATGTAAGCCACTGCGAACATGATGAATTCGCGGATGCCGAACGGCAGGTGGAACATCTTCTGGAGGCTCGGAAATCCCCTGATGACAGCCGGATCGAGAAAGACCGCGATGATGATGACGGCGAGATAGAAAAAGTTCCTTGAGCCGGCAATGCGGATGCGGCCACTCTTTTCCGGTTTCCTGCCTTCAGCGGATCCTGATTTCGAATCGAGCATGAAAAATATCAGGATAAGAAGCGAAACCGTCACAAGCCAGGGAAGCCAGAGTCTTGACAGAACCCAGAAGAACGGGACTCCCTTCAGGAAGCCGAGAAAAAGGGGGGGGTCTCCGACGGGTGTCAGCGCGCCTCCGATATTGCTGACGATGAAGATGAAGAAAACGATATGGAAAGCCTTGAGGCGGCCTTCGTTGATGCGCAGGTAGGGACGGATGAGCAGGATGGATGCGCCTGTCGTGCCGATCAGGTTGGAGAGCAGCGCTCCTGAAAAAAGAAGGATGCTGTTGACCGGAGGCGTACCTTTGCGGTTGATCCTGATAAGAATCCCGCCTGATACGACGAAAAGGGAGGTGATCAGCGCCATGAAGGACAGGTACTCTTCAAGGGTATGTTCCAGAAGCCGGAGCCCCTCCTGCATGAAAAAAACGTAGAAGACCGCGACAATCGATGCCAGGGCAAGAGAGACTTTCGGATAGTGACGTTCCCAGAAACGGTGGTAGAACAGTGGTCCGGTTGCGATCATCGTCAGCAGGAGGAGAAACGGAGCGACAAGCCAGATCGGAGGGAGTTGTGGATGCAGGGTCGTCATCAAGCCTTCTGGCGGTGCGGCAGGATGCTCTGCAGCACTTGCCGAACCGTGCAGGCCGAACAGAAAAACAGGAAGCAGCCTGATCCTGCTCGTTCGTGACGGGTCAGTGTTGAGATGCATAGGAGATCAGTTCTGTGAGATGTTCAGCAAACAGCATAAAAACCGACCTGTTTTCGGCGAATCGGGTCAAGGGCATGTTCCACTGTTTTCACCAGCAGAACAAAGATACGTGAAACTGCTTCCCTGATCAAGAAAAGTACCGCCTGTATCTTCGGGGATGCGTTCCTGAGAGGATGTCCGGGATCCGCCGGGACTATGAGTTGAGACAGGACTGGTGTTTCGGTAACGGCTAAAATTTTCTTACACTGAACATGGTACTGCACCATGCAGCCTTCAGTCGGTCCGGACAGACTGTAACGCCGGTTACCGTCAGATTCTGAATCACAGCCTTCTTCAAGGTCTTCAGACATGAAATTTTCCCCCAGATCCAAAGGGAGCCTGAGCCGGAATGCGATGGCTTTTTTCTACACCGTGTACCGTCGTACACGGTATTTCAAGGGAACGACACGTCAGTTGTTCCGGCTCTCTCTCGACTATCTTCTCGTCCAGCTCAACCTCAATCAGGACATCCCTTTTCTTTTCGTTGCGGTTGCCGTTGGCCTGATGACCGGTTATGTCGCTGTTCTTTTTCATGACTCCATCCTGACGATCAGCACCCTGTGCTTCACGGGTCTCCGTTCGCTTGCGAACATTCATTCCCTGAACGAGTACTGGATAGTTGTCCTTCCGTTCATTCCAGCTGCAGGAGGGCTGATGGTCGGTCTCTACAACGCATTTGCTGCCAGGGCCCGTCCGGGACATGGCCTGGCGTCGGTCATCAAGGCAGTGGCACAGAACGAAGGTGTCATACCCCGGAGGTTGTGGTTCGACAAAACCATCACATCGGTTATCAGCATCGGAACAGGCGGCGGGGGTGGGCGCGAAGCGCCGATTGTCCAGGTGGGAGCGGCCATCGGCTCTGCAGTTGCCCAGCTCCTCCGGTTTTCGGCTGACAGAACAAGAACCCTTCTTGGTTGCGGCGCAGCAGCAGGACTTGCGGCTGTTTTCAATGCGCCGATCGGCGGCGTCATGTTTGCCATCGAGGTGCTCCTTGGCGATTTCAGTGTCAAGACGTTCAGTCCCATTGTTGTTGCCGCTGTTATCGGAACCGTTCTTTCGAGAAGCCACCTCGGTGATTCCCCGACATTCCAGGTGCCTGAATACCGTCTGGTATCGAATTCCGAGCTTGCCTTCTACTTCGTGCTCGGAATCCTTGCCGGACTCTCGGCAGTCCTGTTCATCAGGATCTATTATGTCATCGAGGAGTGGTTCGAGAAGATCGAAAAGCGATGGAACATTCCAGCCTGGGCCATGCCGGCGATCGGCGGGCTCATGAGCGGCCTGATCTGCATGTGGCTGCCCGGATTGTACGGATTTACGTATGATGCGATCAACCGTGCAGTCCTCGGCAGCGAGAGCTGGCGTTCCATGATCGGCATCTATCTGCTCAAGCCGGTTGTCGCTGCATTGACTGTCGGTTCGGGAGGGTCCGGGGGGATGTTTGCTCCGGCAATGAAAATGGGAGCCATGCTCGGAGGCATGTTCGGCAGCCTTGTCCATCAGGTTTTTCCTGCCATAACTGCCACTTCGGGAGCCTATGCTCTCGTCGGTATGGGAGCATTGACGGCGGGTATCATGAGGGCTCCGCTGACTGTCATTCTCATCCTTTTCGAGGTGACCGGTCAGTACGAGATCGTGCTGCCGATCATGTTCTCTGCGGTCACTTCGGCGCTTATCGCCCGACTTGCCTACCGGTACACCATGGAAACCTATGTCCTTGAAAAGGAGGGTGTGCGGGTGGGGTACGGCATCGCTCTTTCAGTTGCAGAGCATATCGGCATAATCGAGGTCATGAAGAAGGATTTTGTCACGTTCAGCAAGACAGAGAGCGCTGCGACAATGATCGACAGGTTCTACACCACACCCGATTCGAGTTTTCTTGTCGCTCATGAAGATGGCGGTTTTGTGGGAATCATCAGGCTTGACGAAATGAGGGTTCTGCTCAAGGAGGGCCTTCTTGCAGGGTTGAAAGCCGAGGACGTCGTGAAGAAGGATGTGCCAGTCCTGTATGATACGTCAAAACTCGATGAGGCTCTCAAGCTTTTCGAAATCACCGACTACGACATGTTGCCGGTTCTCGATGCCGTGAACGACAGGGTGATCGGGGTCGTCCGGCAGGACGAAGCGTTTGCCTATTATCGCAAGCAGCTCAATCTGTACGGCTCTGATCAGCATGATGCCGGTAAATATTGAGATGGTGCCCCTGCGCTGCGTTATGAAAAGGGGAGGGGTGACGAAGGACGGTCCGGGGAATCTACAGGTGATTTCCCGACCTGATCAGTTCATCGGCAAGCTGCAGTGAGGAGGGAGAAACCGTACTTCCGCTGATCAGTCCGGCAAGCTCGACAGTACGCTCCCGTTCGTCGAGCTGAAAGACGGATGTGACCGTCCGCTGCCCGACAACGCTTTTTCTGACGGAAAGGTGCAGGTCGGCCATTGCGGCGATCTGGGGAAGATGCGTGATGGCGATGATCTGGTGCCGGCGCGAGAGCGTTTTCAGGCTGAATCCTACAGACTGGGCGACCGGTCCGCTGATTCCGGTGTCGATTTCATCGAACACGAGGATGGGAAGTTTTGCGGAATGGGCAAGGGCGCTTTTCATGGCAAGCATGATGCGTGATATTTCACCCCCTGAAGCGACTTTGGCCAGCGGTTTCGGCTTCTCCCCGACATTGGTCGAAATCAGGAACTCGGCCCGGTCGTACCCGTTGCTCAAGGCTTTATACCGTTTTCCGTCGAGAAGGATATCCCCTTCGGCCTGCTCCTCGTGAGCCATTTCTACCTGAAAGCAGCTGAAAGGAATGCCGAGCTTCCCGAGGTTCTCCATGATCGCCCGTTCAAGTTCCGTTGCAGCAAGAGACCGTTTTGAGGAAAGGCTTCCGGCCTCGGCGGAAAGCTTGTTCCTTTCACGTGCGATCTGTTGTTCGATGGCGGCTATTTCCTCAGAGAGATTTTCATCAAGAGAGAGCTCTCCGGCAAGCCGGTTCCGGAAATCGATCAGTTCGGGAACTCTCTTCGCATATTTTTTTGCAAGCCGGTGGAGCAGCATCTGACGTTGTCGCAGTTCGTCGAGGTGTTCCCGGTTGAATTCGATGCCGTCGGCATAACGGCTGAGTTTCCGGCTCAGCTCCTCGATGACGGAGGTTGCCTCCCTGAGCTCATCGAGAGAGCTTTCAAACCGCCTGTCGATGCCAGAAAGCTTTTCAAGCATGTTCAGCGATGAGGAGATGACGGTATATGCAGACTGGTCGGCGTCATAGAGGCGCTCTTTCAGGCCGGTGCTGAGACTGAAGAGCGTTTCGGCGTTTTCGAGAAGATTGATCTGCTCATCGAGTTGCCCTTCCTCCTCTTCCTTCAGGTCAGCATTTTCCAGTTCCCTGAACTGGTATTCAAGAAGCTCCCTCCTTTCCCTGAGTTCTTCGCTCTTTGCCACCAGTTCCGCTTTCCGGCTGCACAGTTCGCGAAAGCGGGACAGCAGCTGCCGGTAACGGGCGGTATCCTCCGCAAGGCCGCCGGAATCGTCAAGCAGCGAGATATGGGTATCGGCATGCAGCAGGAGCTGATGTTCATGCTGGCCATGAAGATCGACCAGCAGTTCGCCGGTCTGTCTGAGCGTGGCGAGGGGACAGGGGGTATCGTTGATGAAGCTCCGTGACTGTCCGCCGGAGGAGATTTCCCTGCGGAGGATAAGCTCCGGGGTCTTCTCGATGCCGGCGTTTTCAAGCATGGAGGAAACAGTTGCGTAATGATCTTCGCTGAACGTCGCTTCTATCACGGACTTCGCGGCTCCGCTTCGGACAAGCTCTGCGCTTGCCCGTTCTCCGAGTACGAAACTGAGGGCTCCGACAAGGATCGATTTGCCTGCGCCGGTCTCTCCGGTAATGATCGTCAGGCCCGGAGCGAACTGCACCGATAGTTCGTTGATAAGGGCGAAATCCCTTACATAGAGGCTTGTCAGCATTGCCGGTTTTTCTGTGGATGCACGGGCCGTTACAAGTTACTGCATAAAAAGCATGTTTGAAACTGGCTGTCCGGCGGAGGGTCATGTACCATCAACGCACAACAGCAAGGGTCTTCTCGACTTCGAGATGCGAACCGGAGGAGCCTGCCGTCCTCAGGGATATCCTGTAGTTGCCGGAAGGTGCAGGGTCCCGCTCGTCATCGAGTCCGTCCCACGCCAGCAGAGTGACAGGTCCTGCCGGGCTGCCGTTTGCAAGCGAGCGAACCTTTCTGCCCTGCAGATCATAGACGGCAAGCGTCAGCTGCCATGATCCTGCAGGGAGGTTGATCCGGATGAGCAGCAGGGAAGCCGTGCCGCCGCTTCCGGGCGAATACGGATTGTCGGAAAAAAGAAGCATGTCGTCTGTCCTTTCCGGGTTCACGTAGACGGCATTGGTTTTTCCGGGCGTGGCGCCGTATTCGGTGTCCGCAGATGATGTCCAGCTTCGTGAAACGTCCGATTCCATCAGGGGATGGTATTTTTCCAGGGAGATGCCCTTGGTTGATTTTACGAACGGATTGTGCCAGTCAGGAGTGTACCCTGCAGAGTCGACGACGGCTCCTGTCCTGTCAAGCAGTCTTACGCAGTCACCATCGTTGTTCAGCGAGAAGGTCTTGTATCTCGGGACAAGAAAGATTTTTGCATCAGCAGGAGATGCGAGATACCGGTAGAACTGAACGAGCCGGGAATCCGGAATTCCTGCACTGTATTCAGGGGCGATGACGGCATACTTTCCCGGTCCGAGCATGTTGTCCGATCCTGACGGAGCGAATGCATACCGGTTCACCTTTCCCGTCTGGGAGGGCCTGTCGGTAATGCTCCATCCGGTAAGATCCACGGCTGCCATGCCGGGATTGTAGATTTCCACAAAATCGGGCTGGTCCGGGATCCCGTCATTCTCGTCCTGAAGCGGATCGAAGTGGATTTCGTTGATGACAAGGCCGGCCGTGCCGGTTCTGATGTCAAGAGTTTCCGAAATCCGCATCTCTTCGGGGTCCGTCATGCAGCCTGAGGACAGCAGCGTGATCATGACCAGAAGACGGTGGGGGCGCATCTTGTCCATGGTTATGCTCTGTGGTTAACTGATCCGGGGGTACTGCATCATGCGCTGAACGGCGGGAAGGGGCGCGGTTCAGACGCCGGAGAACTGACATGCCGAAAGGGTGTCAGCCTGGTTCAGACGACTTGTCTTTTTCCTTTCTCGGGGATTCGTCCATTGCCTTGCTGAATTCATCCTCTATTTCATTCTGTGCTTTTTTGAATTCCTTCATTCCCTTGCCAAGGCCCTTGGCAAGTTCGGGCAGTTTCTTGGCGCCGAACAGAAGCAGGATGATGAGCAGGATGAGAATGAGTTCCTGGCCGCCTAATCCGAACATGGGCTTTCCTCCGGGTATTGGATAATCATCGAGAGAGTTTCCGCTTGAGTAGTTATATAAGCAAAGCAGGTTCGTAAATCAAGCGTTATTGCCGGAAAAAAACCGTTGCCGGCCGATGACCGTCACGCCTGAAACGGTTTTCGTGCCGTTGGAAACCGTGACGGAAACGTCGGCCGGAAGGATCACGTCAACTCGTGACCCGAACCGTATCATTCCGAACCGGACCCCTGCACTGACCGCGTCGCCGGCTTTCAGTGTGCAGACGATTCTCCTTGCAAGAAATCCCGCGACCTGACAGAAAAGGACTTTGGCTGTGCCGGTGTCGATCCCGATTTCCATCCGTTCGTTCTCCGACATGCTGCGTTCATCGAAAGCCATGAGGAATTTTCCCGGCGAGTACCGAAGATGGGTGACACTGCCAGAGACCGGTATCCTGTTGACATGGACATTGAAGGGTGACATGAAAATGCTGATGAGCGTCGAGGAGGAGCCGGTGAACCGATGGTCGATCTTTTTCATCAGGACGACGGTCCCGTCAGCGGGAGCAAGGATGGTGTTTTTTTCCGCAGGAACCTCACGCTCCGGGTCACGGTAGAAATAGAGCGTGAAAAGAAGGAAGCATGCCGCTGCGGACGGTATGAGAAAAGATGCCGGAAAGGGGAGCAGAAGCCCTCCGATGATCAGGGTAAAGCAGACGAGCAGCGTTATCGATATGCTGCGATAACCGAAGGGGGTAATTCGTATGTTCCTTTTCATGGAGCAGGTATCGGGCTGGTTGTGGTAATAATGATACGTATTTTGTGCCTTAAAAAGATACCGTCGTGACTGGATCAGCCCGGACCGTGCCTTGAGGATTGCATGCATCCTGTCCGCTGTGCTATCTTGTCTTACCGCTCAAAGTATCCCGGCGGGGGGAGGGAGGGGCAGTAGGCGGGTGTTTGCTTCATGTCAGGAGGATATCCCTGTGAACCGCACAGAGAAAAAATTTCTTGAAACCGTCAGAACCCGTGATCTTGCCGGAAAAAACGACAGGGTGCTGATTGCGGTATCCGGCGGTCCGGACTCGATGGCCCTTCTGCATCTTTTCCATGCGGCCATGCCTGTGCTGCACATCAGGATCGGTGTCGCGCACTGCAACTTCAGGCTCAGGGGAGCGGAAAGCGACAGTGACGAGTCATTCGTGAGAGCTGCCTGCGAAGAGCTCGGCGTCGACTGTTTCGTCAAGGGGTTCGATACACAGGACTTGTCGGTTCTATGGAAAAAATCCATCGAGGAGACGGCAAGGATTCTGAGGTACGGCTTCTTCAGCGAGCTCTTACGTGAGCAACGGTTTTCGAGAGTGGCAACAGGGCACCACGTGAACGATAATGCCGAGACGATCCTGTTCAACCTGTTCCGGGGTACGTCAGTGCCGGCCTTGAAAGGCATCAGGACAAGGCATGGAAGCATCGTAAGACCTCTTCTGCTGTTTCACAAGAAGGAGATCCTGGATTACCTCCTGGAAAAGGGGATCGCTTACCGTACCGACAGCAGCAATCTCTGTATCGACCATGACAGGAATTTCATCAGGAACCGGGTTATTCCCCTCATCGAGGAGCGGTTCAAAAGCAAGCTCATGCCTTCACTGCAGCGCATGTCGGAACATGCCGCTGAACTCGAGGAATTTCTTGAACTCCATTTCGACAATCTTGTTGCGTCCAGGCCAGGTCTCTCTCCGGATGGAGGATCGATCGATATCAGGGAACTGCACGCATTGACCCTGTTTGAACGGAAAGAGATCCTGAAAAGGGCGCTCAGGGAGTTCGACGCAAAGGTTGATGCGCGAGTGCTGCAGCGCCTTGTCGATCTGCTGGAAAGGCAATCCGGAAGAAGTGTTCCCCTGAGCAGCGCTCTTCTTGTCGTAAGGGATGGTGACCTGCTCCGGTTCGTCGTCCGGGGAGCAGGCAGTGCGGGTGAGGGGGACAGGGTGATTCCGGAGGTCAATTCCGGTTCATGACCTTTCTGAATGCGGTCATGGGCAGATCGGCCGTGATGATGACCGATTCGAGATTCTGCTGTACCCCGAGATGTTTCAGGAAAGCCTTTGCGTGTTTCGATGTCCGGGTGCCGGGATTGCTCGACAGTTTGATTGTTCCCCACAGAAACGACGAGGCGAAGAAGGCTGACCGACGGTTTTTGTATACCCATTCCGACTGCCCTTTCAGACCGTCACCGAACTGTATCGAAAGAGCGAGCTGCTGGATTTTGTTGAGATTGCCGACAGATTTCACATCCCGGTTTCCCGATGTCAGGCTTTGCAGCGCGCCAACAGTCCAGAGAGGCGACGACAGGGCGAACCACAGGTGGGATTTGTAGACAGCCTTGTCGATCAGGGCTGCCGACACTGAATCCCTGTCAAGCAGTCTTCCTGCAGGTTTGAGATATCCCGCAAGCATGGTGCGGCTGCTTGCCAGCGCCATATGCCCCTGACCGAGGGGGGATACCCAGAAGTTGCTGTCAAGGGCGTAGGCCCTGTGTCCTGCAATGTCCGCAGATTCAAGACTTGCCGACTCGAGGGTTTTTGCCGGCAGCTTGCCGGCAAACTGACCCCATGCCATGCCGATGAATTTCTGCTGTTTCCGTCCCGACCTCTGGAAACCGAGCAGCAGGGTGTCGAGATCTTTCGAAAGGTCGATGCCGTTTTTGTCCAGCAGTTCCTGAAGCTTTGCGCTGGTTCTGAAAAGGCGGGTTTTTTTCAGGGAATCGGGGACGGATTCCTTCCAGAAGCGGCTTCCCCGGATTTCCTTGAGGCCGATATAGATGATGGCGTCTGCTTTTCCGGGCATCCGCTGAATGGCGGCAGTGATCGCAGGATTCAGCGGTTCAGGGCGCATTCTCGGTTTCGGCCAGTTGATCCAGAACAGCGTGGCAAGAAAACCGGTCATGCCGAGAACGAAGATCACGGCAAGGACTTTCGGGCCTTTCTTTTTTGGCTCCGTGATTTCCGGTCCCTGAGAAGGATCGATACTGCCGCTCATGAATGCAGAACGCTTAGGAATTATCCCTGATGGCCTTGCGGGCCAGCAGGTCGCAACGGTTGTTGTATGGATTGTCGCTGTGACCCTTTACCTTGTGAAACGATACCTGGTGCAATCTAAGCAACTTCAGGATTTCCTGCCAGAGGTCGATGTTTTCGACCGGTTTTCTTGCCGCCGTCTGCCAGTTGTTCGACACCCAGCGTTTCAGCCATCCCTGGTTGACGGCGTTGACCAGATAGCTCGAATCGCTGTACAGGTCGACACTGCAGGGCTCCTTCAGGGCTTCGAGCGCTCTGATGACGCCCATCAGCTCCATCCGGTTGTTGGTCGTCGCAGGATCGAATCCCGACAGCTCCCTGCAGGATTCTCCATACATGAGCAGTGCACCCCATCCCCCCTTTCCGGGATTTCCGCTGCATGCCCCGTCCGTATAGATGGTGACTTTTTTTTTCATCGATAAAAAAAGGCTCAACCTTCGGATGAGCCTTGTACTCTTATCTGCTGGTTTTCAGCCGTTGCCGGGCCTACTTGACCAGCCTGGCCAGTTCCGCTGTTCCTTTCCTTGAAATGATCTTCAGTGCCTTTGCTGAAAGTCTGACCTTCACCCAGCGCTTTTCCTCTTCGATCCAGACCCTTTTGGTGTGAAGGTTCGGCTCAAACCTGGTGCGGCGGTGGTTGTTGGCATGCGAGACGGTATTGCCGTACTTTGGTCTTTTGCCGGTCAGTACACAAACTTTGGACATGATGTAATCGGTTGGCGTTAAAAAATGAACCGGAATATAACAATACTTTCGAAATCAGGAAACGTTTGTTTCAGGGCCTGATACCGACGGCACAGACCATCATCGACAGGACATAGAGAAGGGTGCCGAATGCATTGTACCAGACCGCCTTTTCACGCGGGTTGGCAATGAGGATATGCTGCATGGGCAGTTGCAGGAAAAGCAGGAGCGAGGCGATCCCTGCTGTCAGATAGGATTTCCCGGCAAGAAGAATGGCTATGGCCGCCACCTGTGCTGCATCCATGACGACAGAGGCAAGGACGGCCGATTTTTTTTCGCCAAGCTGGACCGGAATCGATGCAACCTTGCGGATGTTGTCGCCGACAATGGACTTGAAGTCGTTCAGGGTCATGATGCCGTGCGCTCCGAGAGAGAAAATGACGGCCAGAGCGATCGATTTCCCGGAGGGGACTCCCTGGGTAATGGAAAAACTTCCGGTCAGCCAGGCAACACCCTCATAGGCGAGTCCGACAATGAGGTTGCCGAACCAGCCGTTTCTTTTGGCCCTTATCGGCGGGCCCGAGTAGGCGTGGGACATGAGCACGCCGACAAAGGCGATTGCCACGACATAGGGATGGATGGAAAGGGCTACAAGAAAACCCGTGATGATCAGCCCGAACGTGATCAGCCAGCTTGCCTGCTTGGATATCCTGCCGGCAGGTATCGGGCGTTCGGGTTCATTGATGGCGTCTACCTCCCGGTCGAAATAATCGTTCATGGTCTGCGACATCGCGCACATGAGAGGCCCTGCAAGAAGAACGCCCCTGAGCAGGATGGACCAGCTGGTGAAGACATCCTCGCCGGTCGAAACCACGCCGCAGGCAAAAGCCCACATCGGAGGGAACCAGGTGACCGGTTTCATGAGCGGAAGAATGGCGGACGGCTCGATCCTGAATCCGGGCTTGTTGACATTTTCCAGCGCCTGCTGGATCATCTTCTGCCGTGAAGGACTCACACCTGAAAGATGCAGTTTCTCGTCAAGATTCTGGTGAGGCTCAGGATTAGCCGTATTGCGTCCGTTCATGGTTTACTGATTCTCACTTCGGCTGAAAGCAAAGCACCTATTATACAAGTTTTTCAGCAGAAATATAAGCATTTAGTTCGCTGAAGGCCTGTATTTCTCGGCCACGGAACGGTTCACCAGCAGGATCTCGTCAAGTTTTGATGCTGCAGCTCCGCTTTCAAGGCTTTCCTTTGCTGCACCGAGTCCTTCGTCGATGCAGGAGAAGAGTCCGGACACATAACAGGTCATTGCTGCGGCATAAACGGAGGCTTCGATTTTCGGCAAAGCGGCCGATCCGTCGAGGATTTCCCTGATGATGCGTGCGTTCGCGGAGCTGTCGCCGCCCTCGAGGTCGGCGATCCTGCAGCGTTTCAGTCCCAAATCTTCCGGATAGACGGTATGGTGGCAGATCCGTCCTTCCTGCAGTTCCACGATGGACGTGGATCCGCAGATACTCGGTTCGTCGATCGAGCTGCCGGTTTCCGTCTGCCCGTGAACAATCAGGGCGTGAACACAGCCTGCGTGCCGGAGCACCCTGGTGTAGAGCTCCATGACCTCCGGATCGAAAACCCCGATCAGCTGCCGTTTGATTCTTGCCGGATTGAGGAGAGGGCCGAGGGTATTGAAAACAGTCCGGATGCCGAGTTCCCGGCGGATGGCTGCTACGGCTTTCATCGATGGATGATACATCGGTGCGAACAGGAAGGCGAACCCGGTCGACCTGAAGAGCTCTTCGGTCGCTTCCGGAGGAAGATCAACGGCATAGCCGAGGGCTTCAAGCACATCGGCACTGCCGCACCGGCTGGTAATCGACCGGTTGCCGTGTTTGGCGATTCGCACACCCGCTCCGCAGGCGATGATCGCGGCAATCGTGGATACATTGAAAGTCCCCGCATGGTCGCCGCCGGTTCCGCAGGTATCGACGGCATGATCGTCAAGAGAAACCGGCGTCGATCTTGCAATGATGCTGTCGTAGGCTCCAACTGCTTCATCGGGCGTTACGCCCTTTTTCTGCAGGAGGGCAAGCACGGCTGCAATGCCGGCCTGGGTGAAATCGCCGTTCATGATTGCATTCATGCAGCTTTGCATTTCCCGGGGCGAAAGGTGCTGTCCTTCCAGCAGTTTCTGTAGCAACTCCTGTTGTTGCATGGCGATGGACTGAATTGAAAATGAAAAAAACGTTGTAAAGCGTAAATTATACTAAAAACTATCGATCCCTTTACCATTCAGCGGGATCGCAGCCGCGTTTTTTCCATGACGTCATTTTCGGAACAGGATTCCCTCCGGCCCTACCGGCGCTCGCTGCTCGAGAGGGCATACGCCAAGATGGACCTGCTTGGCATTGACTCCCTTCTGGTAACAGACCTTTCCGCCATCAGGTGGCTTACCGGGTTCAGCGGCTCGAATGCGAAGCTGCTTCTGTCTGACGGCTCCGCCGTCCTGTTCACGGACTTCCGCTATCAGGAGCAGGTGCGTCGTGAAACCTCGGGTATAGGAACGGTTGTCCTCAAGGAGAGCCTTGCTTCGGAACTTTCCTCGGGAGCCTACCAGCTTGGCGGCCATGTGGCTCTGCAGGCTGATCATATTACCTGGAGCGACAAGCGCCTTCTGTCGGAACGGCTTGAAGGACGGCAGTTCATGGCCGTCTCCTCGTTTTTTGACGAGTTCAGGCAGATCAAGCACGAGGCGGAGCTGGAGAATATCCGGCGTGCTGTCTCCATCAGCGAAGCGGTGCTGGAGCGTATCATTCCCATGCTTTCCCCTGATGTCACGGAGCGGGACATCGCGGCGGAAATATCCTATCTGCACAGGAAACTGGGGGCGGAAGCGGATTCGTTCGAGCCGATCGTGGCCGGAGGCATCCGCTCTTCGATGCCACATGCCAGGCCCACCCCGGAACGTCTTGTATCAGGTACATTCGTGCTTGTCGACATGGGATGCATCTGCAACGGTTATGCGTCGGACCAGACCAGGACGGTTGCTCTCGGCAGGGTGCCGGAAGAAGCAAAAAAGGTGTACAGGACTGTTCAGAGAGCCCAGCAGATGGGACTCGACGCTGCGAAGGCTGGGATAACCGCAAGGGAGCTCGATGCAGAGGTACGATCCTTCATCGAGGCGGAAGGGTACGGAGAAGCATTCGGCCACGGTCTCGGCCACGGGGTCGGCATCAATGTCCATGAGCCGCCTAGGATTGCGCGTTCATGCGGGGAGACGCTTCGGGAAGGGATGGTTTTTACCGTAGAGCCGGGAATCTACCTCGATGGGCGGTTCGGTGTCCGCATCGAGGATATGGTTGTACTCGGTCCCGGAGGAGCGGCTCCTCTCCAGCACTTCACCAAGGAACTTCTCGAATTGTAAACGGTTCTTCCGCACGTTCCATGAAAAACGGTTACTGCATGGTTGTCACCACGGCTCCCGACAGGGAGGAGGCGGAACGGCTCGCCGAAGGGATTCTCGACAGCCGTCTTGCCGCCTGTGTCCAGATGGCCGGTATACGGAGCTTTTTTCTCTGGGATGGCGCCCTGCAGCGGGAGAACGAGATCGTGCTCTTCATCAAGACGACCGACCAGCGGTATGACGATCTTGAAACGTACATCCACAGGTACCATCCCTACGATGTTCCTGAAATCATCAGGCTGCCTGTAACCGGCGGTCTCTCCGGTTATCTCGGCTGGCTTGATTCGATGACTTCACCCCCAGGACCTCTGTCGTGAAAGTCTGACGGCCAACCTGATGGAGAATCCCCGGCCTCCTCATGCCCGATGCAGCAGGGTTTTGATTTCCACGGTATAAGCGGCAAGCACAAGCAGGGGACTTGCGTTTCCCTGAATGGCTCGAATTGCCTCCTCGGTCAGGGATGAGGCCCTGTAGAGATCGCGTCCGGGGAAGCCTTTAACGAACCGGTCCACCGAGGCGGTGATATCCGGGTTGTTCAGGTCCGGGAATCCGGGATCAAGGGTCCGGTGGAGGACATCCTGGAAAAAAAGCAGCAGCGAGGAGAGGAACATGACAAGCTCGGGACGCGAAACGGTTTTTGACAGTTCCTCACAGAACCCGATCGCCTCGTGAAAGCGTTGTGGCGACAGGACGTTCCTGAGATAATCAAGGGCCTGGTTCCGTATGCCGAGCATCGGGGGGACGGTTCCTGCTTGGTCACGGCTGTTCAGCAGGTCGACAGCTATCCTGAGGTTGCCGCGGCAGAAACCCGCGATGAAACGCCGCTCGGTATCATTGATTTCCGGACATATCGAGGTGATTGCGGACTCCAGTTCGGCAGGCGCGATTCTTCCGAACAGGACGGGCTGGCAGCGCGACCGGATGGTCGGCAGAACCGCATCGGGGTTTGATGACACAAGGATGAACACAACATGAGGAGGGGGCTCCTCAAGCAGTTTCAGCAGCTTGTTGGCTGCGGAGGGATGCAGCCGTTCCGCCTGGGAGATGATGAAGACTTTTTTGCCGCCCTCTCGCGGGGAGAGGATGGCCTTTTCCTGGAGCATGACGACCTGATCGGTCAGGATGCCCATGGATCGTTCCATTGCGGGAGAATAATAGGGATTCCTCTTCTTCTCTTCGATCAGCGCCTGATAGCGCTCCCTTGCTTCCTGCAGGCGCTTGTTTTCCTTTCGTGACGGGTCCACCTGTTCAAGCAGGGCGGCCTCTACCGGAAAGACATACTCGATGTTGGGATGCATGAACCGGTTCACCCGGATGCAGCTCAGGCAGGTGTCGCAAGCGCCGCTTTCCGGAGACAGGCCCGGATCAGTGCAGTTCAGTATCCGGGCAATCTCGAATGCGACGGCTTCCTTGCCTGTTCCGTCGGGTCCGGTAAAAAGGTAGGCATGAGCCAGCCTGTTCTTCGAAAGTGCTTTTTTCAGCACCCTGACCTGCTGTTCCTGGCCGACGATGGTATTCCAGCTCATGCCCTGCGGTTCAGATGAACGTCAGCCAGTTGTAGGGATCGTCCCCTGTCTGCACGATTTTCAGGTAGTGGTGTTGCAGGGCTTCCGTGACCGGGCCGCGTTTCTCGTTGCCGATCGGATACTTGTCGATGCTTCTGACGGGTGTGATTTCAGCGGCAGTTCCAGTCAGAAAGACTTCATCGGCAACATAGAGGGCTTCCCGGGGAATGAGCGTTTCCCGGACCTCATAGCCAAGCTCCCTGGCGATATGCATGACCGCATGACGGGTGAATCCCGGAAGGATGGACTGTGCCGACATCGGCGTATAGATGACATTGTCGCGGACGACGAAAATGTTTTCGCCGCTCCCTTCGGCGACGTAACCGTTGCTGTCGAGAGCAAGACCTTCGGCATAGTTGTCCATGAGCGCTTCCATCTTGACAAGCTGGGAATTCAGGTAATTGCCGCCGGCCTTCGCCCAGGAAGGCAGGGTGTTCGGGGCCAGCCGGTTCCAGGAGGAAACCCTGACATCGACCCCGGTTTCAAGGACGTCCTCCCCGAGATAGGTGCCCCATTCCCAGGTTGCGATGGCAACCTCGATCGACGCGCGGTGCGGGTTGACGCCGAGCGCACCCTGCCCGCGGTAGACAAGCGGTCTTATATAGCACGATTTGTGCCCGTTCGCATGAATGGTGCTGATTGTCGCTTCCTTCAGCTCGCTTTCGGAGTACGGGATCTCAATGCGGTATATCTTGGATGAATCCCTGAGGCGCCTGATGTGCTCGTCCAGGAAGAGAATGGCAGAACCTTTTGCTGTCTCGTAGCATCGGATGCCTTCAAAGGTCGATGAACCATAATGAATGACATGGGAAAGAATGTGGATCTTTGCATCATTCCAGTCGATCAGTTCGCCGTTCATCCATATTTTTGCAGACTTGTTCATGACGGTGACATTGGGTTGAAAAACTGAGTCGGTACAACCTTCAAAGATAGATTGTTTTGTGTTTTTTGAAAGCAGTCAAAGGCTTTTTCAGGGGAGTGCGGGGGTTGCCCGTTCCCTCCTGCCGTCGTCGGCCGTTCATTCGCACTGACCGGAAGAGACGAAAAAGCCCCGCGTGTGTAGGCGGGGCTTTCCGTAGGGAGAGTGGTTCAGTAAATCCGGTCGTAGACTCCGTCGACTTCCCGGAGAATGGGATCGAAAGCCGCCGGTTTTCTTCCGAAGCAGATACCGAGCGATTCATACATCGCCACATGCTCGAGATCGACATAACGCTGGGTGATGGCCTTGCTTGCCTCGATGTATTCGATTTTCCTTCCCTTGACCCGTGAAATGGTCATGCCGGTTTTTCCTTCAAGAAGCAGAAGGACGGCCGCAGCACCTGCCTCGAATCCGAAATTGATGTCATAGGCGGAGGAGTTGCCGGCCCGGACGAGGTGTCCCGGATGAATTTCACGGACTTCCGGGATTTCGTAGACCCCTTCGACAAACATGCCGGTCTCCTTCATGAAAGCCGGCATGCGGGGATCTGCCTTGAACCTTTTCTGGACCTGCTGGCAGACATATTTGCCGGCCCCGGCAAGTTTCTTGTGCCCGAACGCATCAACACCGGCACCCTCGTCGACGATGTCCGATCCGTCCGCGTTTTTCATGCCTTCTGCGACGACAATGGTATAGGTTCCGCTGTGTACGTCGCTCTGCCGTATTCTTCTGGTGAACCGTTCGACGACATGTTCGTAGACGACTTCCCAGTCGACGGGAATTTCAGGTATGAGAATGCAGTCGGCCTCCGCAGCAACGCCGCTCCGGAATGCCGTGTGCCCCGCATACCGTCCGAACACTTCCGTGACCTGTACCCGGTTGTGCGTGCGGCCAGTCGTCTTGAGGTCCTGCACGAACTGGGCGATGCGGTTGATCGTCGAATCGCCTCCCACCGAGTAGGTCTGCAGATCAAGGTCCATGGTTTTCGGGGCATGCACGCACAGCACCCCTTTCTGGTTGAGATCGACCATCACGCTTCCGGAGTCGTCACCGCCGCTGATGATCAGGGCGTCGATATCGAATTTCTTCATGCCCGCCTTGATGCGGTTGTACTTTTCGGGGTTACTGATCGCTCTGATCTTGACCCTCGAATGTCCTGCTTCGGAACCTGCGAAATTCGCATCGAACCGGTCCAGGCGAGCCTGGTCGAGTCTGACGAGCTTTTCCTGGTCCAGAAGGTTGTAGAGGCCGGCATACCCGTTGGGTATGACGTACAGTTCAAGCCCCTTGCTCCGGGCCATCAGCGCTGCGCCCTTGATGACGGCGTTCAGTCCGCCGCAGTCGCCTCCGCTGGTAAGAATGCCTATTTTTTTCACGTTTTTTCTCTCCTCGATTGCTCAGGTTGGTTTTTGACGGCAGGATTTCATAATTAGGAATATCGGTGCCGTGGTTCCATCTATGGCATCAAAAATAGATTTTTTGTGTGATTTTTCATCGTTGATCGGTAAAATTACCAGGTGCGCTCCCGTGGTCTCATCCTGCAAAAAGAGGGAATCCGATGACCTTTCTTGACCATCTCGCCATAGCCTTTGTCCATCTCAGGGAAAGGAAGCGCCAGACCGTGCTGACGGCGCTTGGCGTTGCTGTCGGTTCGGCAATGCTCATCACCACGATCGCCGTTGCCAGAGGTTCGTCGAGAAACGTCGTTACCAAGATCATCGATATTGCTCCGCACATCACCATCAGCGCCGAAAGAGTTGTTCCCCTGGTTCCCGATAACGTCATCGGCGTGGCGCCCGAACGGATCGCCATGGTTGAAAAGCATGTCACGACCGAAAAAAAGGAGACCATCAAGAACTTTGCGGAAGTGGTCCGGCGGATTTCACCGTTCAAGGAACTGCAGACCATTTCACCGTTCGTGATGAGCAAACTGCTTGTCCGCAACAAATCCCGTTTCGCTCCCTGCATTGCAAAGGGCGTTATTCCATCGAAGGAAGCAGATATGGCGAATCTCCGGAAAAACCTCCTGGAGCGGAATGCCCTTGACGAACTTGCCTGGACGCCGAACGGCATCATTCTCGGAGACCTTCTCGCAGACAAGCTCAAGGCGGAATACCGTGACAGGATTATCCTCGTCAGCAAGAAAAGTGAGGAATTTCCGGTAACCGTGGTCGGAAGGTTCAGAAGCGGGTTCAACGCAAAGGATCAGAAAGAGGCTTACGTCAACCTTGCTTTTGCACAGCGCATGGAATCACTGCCTGCAAACAGCGTTACGGGAATCGGACTGAGGACTTCCGACGTGAACGGGGCCGGCCCCGTTGCCGAAAGAATCGAGAAGCTGACAGGCTTGCGTACCGAAAGCTGGGATGAAACCAACAAGAACGTCATTGCATTCTACAACCGCAACGGGACAATCACACTGGTTCTCGTCGGCTTCGTGTTCGTCGTTGCAGGGCTCGGCGTGGCCTCGGTCATGACGACGGTGGTTCTTCAGAAAGTGAAGGATATCGCCATCCTCAGGTCGATGGGTATGCAGCGCAACAGCATCACCAGCATTTTCATGCTCGAGGGGTTCATGATCGGTGTCCTCGGTGTTTTCCTTGGCAGTCCCCTCGGTCACCTGACCTGCACGCTTGTCGAATCGATCCGGTTCGAACCAAGTTCCGCAGGCGTCGTCAAGGCCGACCGCATCAATATGTTCGAAACCCCCGATGCGCACCTCATCGTGATTGTTTTCGGCATTGCCATCGCCGTCGTTTCTTCGTTCAGTCCTGCCCGCAAGGCGACAGGTTATCTTCCGGTCAAGGTGCTCCGAGGAGAAGTGGGCACCTGATGAGGCCTATTCGATGATGCAGACGGCATGCGCGGCAGCGCCCTCCTCGCGTCCGATGTAACCGAGTTTTTCGCTGGTCGTGGCCTTGACGGAAACCGCGTTGAGTTCCAGCCCGAGGCAGCGGGCGATATTTCGCCGCATGTCGGCAATGTACGGTGCGATTTTCGGTTTTTCCAGAAGCAGCATGGCATCCACGTTCACCGGAACAAATCCTTCCTGTTCAAGGATACGGCGGACCTGCTTCAGGAGAATCATGCTGTCTATGTCCTTGAATTCCATGCTGGTGTTGGGAAAATGCAGGCCGATGTCTCCCAAAGCTGCAGCGCCGAGAAGGGCATCGCTGATTGCGTGCAGGAGAACGTCGGCATCGCTGTGCCCCTCAAGCCCCTTCGCTCCGGGAATTTCGACCCCGCCGATCACCAGTTTCCTGCCTTCGGCAAAAGGATGAACGTCAATACCTATTCCGATACGCATTGTGTTCCGTGTTGCAAGGTTTCAGAAAGTAAACGGAAGATAGGATAATTAAGGAAAAAAAGGAATGTTCATCGCCCGGTACCGGCAAGCTAGTGTCATGTCAGATCAATAGTGTCGTATAAAATGATTATATTTTCTTCATATTCAACCCAAACAAGGATTGATCATGAAGAGATACAAAGTAACCTTGACCCAAGAAGAACGAGAAGAACT